>ENA-UZWU01001094-UZWU01001094.1-metagenome-genome-assembly--contig:-Day-4--1m-contig-1094_pt1 | contig 301517 bp, 292 predicted proteins | sample MGYA00260345_ERZ794905 | MGnify/ENA metagenome assembly ERZ794905
GTTGAGACGGAAGACATGCTCGGAAATACGAGCACAAAAGAACATAAGTTTATTGTAAAGAATTAGGGATTAAATTATTCTTTGAATTTTCACATTAGCCCGAAGAACACAAGAATCCCTTGATTTGAAGTATGGTCATGGGAAGGGTTAATATTAACGCGTATGTACTGTACTCTGTCGGTTAGACATTGCCAATACCCTCAACAGAAACTCCGTTGTCAAATGGGTCAAAATCCTATTCGATACTATCGGGCTCTGCGTGTAGTTTAGTATGTTCTTGATTCCTCCAAAAACATCCAAAGTATTGCTCCATAGACGAAAGGTAAATACGCAAGTAGAAAATATTAGCTATAAAACGAATTGATCATTTTATGCAGACAGGCATTATTTTTTAAACTTTCAACTGTTGTATATTTACAATACTCTTAAGTAAGTCTATGCTCGGTTATATTGTTTTTCACGCCCGTTATAAGATTAAAAAATACCTGAACAAACTAGGGGTCCATGCTCTTGATCGAGCATTGATGGTTCCGAAAATGACCTATAGAGAATATAGATTATTCACCTCTTTTTTAGAGGCTAACCGTTCTGCGTTTTATCTTGAAAGTGGATCGGGTGGTAGTACAGTGATTGCCGATACTATGGGATTGAACTATCACTCTTATGAGACAAGTGCTGGTTATGCATCATATATGAACGCTTTACTCAAAGGAAAAAATGTCAATCACATCCCTGTTGGTGATGTTGTCAAGTATGGACGCCCAGTGCATGTTAATGCCGCAGTTACTCAAAAAATATCTACCGTTTTTGATAATCATCTTTCTACAAAAAAGAATGCAAAATCCATTGTTTTTTTGGACGGGCGTTGTCGAGTGCTGACCGCCTTACACATTCATTCCCTTCTGAGTAAAGAAGATATTGTCATGATGCACGACTTCCATCGTCAGAAATATCAGGATGTATTACACGCCTATGATGTCATGCAGCAAGTGGACACTCTGGTCTGTTTGAAGAAGAAGAAGGTATCAGAAAAGATGATGGATAAACTCTGTCAAGACTACGCTGTTGACACAGAGTGATTGTGTTATCTACGACGTTCTAGAAATGAGTAAATCGTAATGAGTTTTATTATTTCCAATTTTTTCAAAATTTGAAAAACCATTTACTCTTAATGTTTCTTTTATGACATTGATATCCACCCATTCGGCGTCAATTTCACAAAATATTTGCATCACATTTTTAAAAAACGAACACTTCACAAGCTCGTTGATCACGATTTCCTCATGTCCTTCCACATCTATTTTAACGAAGTACCGACGATGATCAGGAATGAGTTTATCGATTTCCTTATGGCTAATGATTTCTACGGTTTCGCTTTGGCAGGAGTCATCATTATTTTTTAGTTGTCGAAACGTATTTTTCCCCGAGTGACCTTCTGAGATATTTAGGTGCAAAACGCCAGCTTCGTCAGATATTCCCTTCTCAATTACGGTGCAGTTATTTACCTTGTTTAGCTTTATGTTTGAACGAAGCAGTTTAGCGGTTTTAGCAGAAGGTTCAAAGGACACCACTTGTTTAATGTTTTTGTTTTTTCCTGCCAACACACTATACAAACCTTGATTTGCTCCAATATCAACAAAAATGGTATCACGGTCTATATTGGCAATTAGATTGCTCAAAAACAAACCATAGGTCCCTTTAAGGTAGTATTTGAAGGTAACGTCGGTAAAGGCGGGTGTGAGATAAATGCCATAGATAGATTTAATCGCCTTTTTTGGCTTTATTAAATACTTGTACGTAATGAACTTTAGTTTGTAAAGCTTTTTGAGAAAATAAAATGGAATCACGGACAAGTAGTTATAAATTAGATTTCTAAAAAAGTATTTTGATTTGTAACGGAAAAGTATTTTTTCATCACTAGCAATGAAATCAATCTTTCTCGCCTTTTGTCTTTAAATTGCTCGACATAAGCCTTTGCGTTTTCTATGATTTTCAAGCATTCATCGGGATGATTGATGTAGTATTTCAGGCATTCCTCCAAATCTGAGTAATCGTTTTTAATTTCGAGGTAATGAAAATTTGGTATCAGTTTTCCTTCCATAAACCAAGTTTCAAAAGTTGGTCTCGTCATTACAGCAATAGAATTGGAAGACATTACCCATTTCAGATTGGAAGACACATCGATACCTTCTAAACATAAAATGAACTTGTATTTTAAGTGTTTTTCAATGGAAATCTTTTGTTTATACCAAAAGTGATATTTGCTATTTTTGTTTGTTTGTCCCAAATCACAAAGCGGATGATTAAAATATCGCTTAAAAAAAGCGATTCTTTTGGGCTTTTTATCACTTACACCTCCACGTCCAATGAGTATGTCTTTTTTGCTCTCAAATGCATTAGTATCCTTGGTGAAGATAAAGTGCCTCACTTTATTGAGTTTTAAAAGCACAGAATTTTCATTGTCTTTTGCAATGGGACGACTCTTGACAATTGTTGGGATTTTTGAAATTTTGATGACATCGCCAAATTCAAAATTTACTCTCAGATTGTCATTAAAATATCGTGTGATGCTGTTGCTATCAAAAAAGTAAGTGGTATGTTTTTTGCCTCGCTTTAGATTTTGTAGAGATCCAACATATTTTGGAAGATCGCTATTTGGTTTTAATTTGTTGTAATAGTTTACTCGTTCATTGACATAGGTCGCATCATAGTTTTTGATCGCATCTAATCTTCTGTGTAGGGCTTTGCGATAAAAAAAGTTGGGTATAATCAGTTTCAATGCATTTTTCGCATAATAAAACTGCTTTATGTTTTCATGAATTTTAATACCTCGTATTATCATTGATATCGCTCTTCAAGCCAATTTAAGATGAATGCTTTTTTGTGTTCTGGACACAAGCTTAAATCTTGAATATTTAAGAAAATTTTATCTTTTCGACTGCTAAAATAATTCAATTTGAACTTCAGCCAAAGGATTGGCTTTTTATATGTTCTAAAATGGATAAGTTGGTAATCGTGTTTGATGATACAGCTTTTCTTTTTGAGCTCGATATGGTTTGCCACTCCTTGCGTAATAAACTGCTTCGCACTTCTAAATTTATGTTTGCTATTATCGTGTTCTGCAGTTTTATTCTTGCGAAAAAATGTTTTTAATGTTGAAACTCGCATAGGGTGTGGGGTGTGATGGAATTTAAAAAGATTTTTAAACCCTATGAGTTTTGCGCCTTTTTCCTGTGCTAAAACATGGCTAGCTTTATGTTTGTTCTTTTTTCGGGAGAAGCGTTTATAGAAAATATTCTCTTTAAATTTTTTCCATTTCCCTCTTAGAATGGGCTTCCCATCTATAAAAAAATCGGTTTCATGGACATCCTTTACAAGCAGTACGTCATCATTGAAATAAATAAAATGTTCTGCTAGCCCAGGGATGTTGTGCAATTTTGTTTCAATGCTTCTTGAATTAAAGACGGGAAGCAAAGTAAGGTCATCTTTGAAAATGATTTTGTGATCGACGATCTTCACTTTCTCGTACGTCTTTGTCTGGTTTTCTTTTAGAAAATTTGGCGTTTGATTGTCAGTTACAATAAAGATGTTACGAACAAATTTCGCATATTTTATAATTGATCGGACTGTAAATTTTATTTCATCCAATTGCACAAAACGAGATGTAAACACTTGTCGTGCACCTTCTTTTTTAGGTGCAAACTCACTCATCTTTTTTCGATGTTTTTCGTCTTCACCATCAACCCAAGTGATTACTATGTCTATGGGCTTTCCAAACGTTTCTGTATTCATGTTTTTTTGCTGTGTTTATTGCCGTTATACTCGCTTGGTTTTGTTGGTGAAGGAGTCGCAGCAAGATCTGTAAATATGATAAGGCAATGACAAAACTTCATGATAAAGAAATTGTATTTAGATGATGAAAGTACAATTTTATTAAGAAAACCTCTTGATTTTTAGACCTTAAAAATGGATGAAATATGTTCATATTTTGTTACTCAATCATGTCATTTTCACATCACATGATATGGTTAAATTTTATATCATTTCGCCTACAAACAAAATGTCACGATGTTTTTGAAATGATAATCAGGGGAATACAACTTGTCCAGCACTATGGTCTTTTTTAGCCCCTGTTACACTAGCCCAAACATTTATTTGGTTTTTGAAACGCAAATGCCCCAGCAATGCAAACACCAAAGCTTCTTTTGTGTCGATGAGTTGTTTTTTTGGAATCTCGATCAAACAATGGGCATTTTTTTTGATTTGCTCAATCAGAAATCTATTGTATACGCCTCCTCCGGAGATCAAACAGCTTGTTGCATCAGATTCGGTTATCGCTTTACCAATTTGAAAGCCAATGTGTTTGGTGTAAGTGTGAAGAATGTCTTTTTCATGTAGGTTACTCATCATCGGAAGAAGTTTTTGTTCTGAAAACTCGCGCGCCAGGGACTTTGGACCTGTTTTTTTGTAGTAATCCAGGGAGTTTAACTTCTCAAGTAATGGAAGATGCACAATGCCTTGTTTTGCAAAAGTGCCATTGTGGTCAAACGGTTTTCCGAGTAGTTGCGCAAAATGATTGAGAACAATATTGCACGCACAAATATCATAAGCTATTCTCTGCTTGTTTTGATCAAAAGAAATATTTGTAAATCCACCAAGATTTACACAAGCATCATACTGAGGGAAAAGTAAGGCATCACCAACAGGGACTAAAGGGGCGCCTTGCCCACCTAAACCAACGTCTTGACTACGAAAATCATAAACAACTGGAATTCCCGTTTTTTTGGCGATTTCATATCCTGATCCAATCTGCTTTGTAATGCCTTTTTCGGGATCGTGAAACACGGTGTGCCCATGAGAGGAAATCAGGTCAACTTTTGGAAGTTTGTGCTGGGGTAAGAAATCTGCAACTGCGTGTCCAAGAAATTCACCATACTCTTTGTCGAGTTGATCGAGTTCTGTAGATCTATTGTAAAAAGCATTTTCGAGCTTTTCTCTCCAGTACAAAGTGTAAGGGATCGTATCATAGGCAAGAATTTGAAAATCCTTGAGATTTTTGGAAAAGCGTGCACAACATATGTCCAGACCGTCTAAAGAGGTGCCGCTCATTAATCCGATAACAACAGCCATTTGATTATTCGTTGACCTGTGCAGAAAGGTTTGCTATAGTACTTGTGGGATCTGTAGCAGAAAAGACATAGCTTCCAGCGACCAAAACGTCAGCACCAGCTTTGACGAGTTGAGACGCATTTTTATTTGTCACACCTCCGTCGATTTCAATGAGAGTATTGGCGTTGTTTTTTTCGATTAGTGATCGAAGCTCACGCACCTTTTCATAAGTTGCTTCGATAAATGATTGTCCTCCGAAACCAGGATTTACACTCATTATACAAACAAGGTCGATGTCAGATATGATGTGCGTTAAAGACGAAATAGGTGTGTGTGGGTTGAGCGCAACGCCTGCTTTCATATCTGCCTCCTTAATTGACTGAAGGCTTCTGTGCAAGTGATTACAAGCTTCGGCATGAACGGTCAGCACATCTGCGCCTAGGTCCGCAAAGGTTTGAATGTAACGATCAGGATCGACGATCATAAGATGAACGTCTAAAGGTTTTTTGGCATGCTTTGCTATGGCTTTAACCACTGGCATCCCAAAGGAAATATTTGGCACAAACACGCCATCCATTACATCCAGATGAAACCAGTTGGCTTCACTTTCGTTAACTAGAGTGATGTCTTGCAGAAGGTTGGCAAAATCAGCAGCGAGCATTGAGGGTGCTATCAGTTTTTGAGTGCTCATATTACCCCAAGTACGTTTTTAAGATTTTACTTCTAGAAGTATGTTTTAAACGACGAATCGCTTTTTCTTTGATTTGACGTACACGCTCACGAGTTAGGTCAAAAGTCTCACCTATTTCTTCAAGCGTCATGGGGTGTTGATTACCTAAACCGAAATAGAGACGAACAACGTCTGCTTCTCTTGGCGTAAGGGTTTCCAGCGCACGACTGATTTCTGTCCGCAACGATTCGTGAAGAAGCTGGCGATCAGGATTTGGTGACTCTCCGCTTCGTAGAACATCGTACAAGTTGGAGTCTTCTCCCTCAACAAGAGGCGCATCCATTGATACGTGACGACCTGTGTTTTTCATTGACTCTTTCACATCCGAAACGGTCATGTCTAACTCTTTTGCGATTTCTTCTGCTGATGGCATACGTTCATGCGCTTGCTCAAGATATGCATAGGTCTTGTTAATCTTATTGATTGAGCCAATTTTGTTGAGTGGCAAACGTACAATTCTGGACTGCTCAGCAAGTGCTTGTAAAATAGATTGACGAATCCACCATACCGCATAAGAGATGAATTTAAAACCACGGGTTTCGTCAAAGCGTTTTGCAGCTTTGATAAGCCCTAGGTTTCCTTCATTGATCAAATCTGGAAGGGTAAGACCTTGGTTTTGGTACTGTTTGGCAACAGAAACCACAAATCGCAAGTTGGCTTTTGTCAGCTTCTCTAATGCGATTTGATCACCTGCTTTGATTCGTTGTGCGAGTTCGACTTCTTCTTCTGCTGTAATCAAGTCGACCTTACCGATTTCTTGGAGATACTTATCGAGTGAAGCGGTTTCTCTATTGGTAACCTGCTTGGTAATTTTTAATTGTCTCATCTTCCTTATTTGATTCTATTACAGTTGTTATACGTGAACCTTGCTCAAAAGGTTACAAAAACCAAAGCTTATTTTTCGAGATGCAGTAAAAATGCATACGACAAAGCCACTTCTTTATAGCGTTTGAATCGGCCTGAAGCACCGCCATGACCTACTTCCATGTTAGTATCCATCAACAAGAGGTTGTCATCAGTTTTGTTATCTCGTAGTTTAGCGATCCATTTTGCGGGCTCCCAATATTGCACTTGACTATCCCAATAACCCGTTGTGATCAACAAATTAGGGTAATCCATTTTCGCTACATTGTCATAGGGAGAGTATGATTTCATATAGTCATAGTATTCTTTGTCTTTTGGATTTCCCCATTCGTCAAATTCAAAAGTGGTCAATGGAATGGTTTCGTCCATCATCGTTGAAATGACGTCAACAAATGGGACGGCAGCAATGGCACCGTTCCAAAGCGAAGGTTCCATATTAATGACTGCTCCGATGAGCAATCCGCCAGCGCTCCCGCCTTGTGCATACAGATGACTGCGGGAGGTGTAGCCCTTATCAACAAGATGAGAGCCAGCATCTATAAAATCATAAAAAGTGTTTCTCTTTTTGAGCATTTTCCCATCTTCATACCACGAGCGCCCCATTTCTTGTCCGCCACGAATATGTGCAATAGCAAAGGCAAAACCTCGATCAAGAAGGCTTAAACGGGAGGAGCTAAACCAAGGGTCAATGTTGTTGCCGTAGGACCCGTAGCCATACAGCAGCAAAGGTTCTTGCCCCGATTTTTTGAAATCTTTGTGATAGACTATCGAAATCGGAATTTGCGTTTTCCCATCTCTACTAGGCGCCATAATTCGTTCAGAACGATAATTTTCTCGATCAAACACTCCGCCCAAAACCTCATCTTGTTTTTTAAGTGTCTTTTCTTTTGTGTTTACTTCATAATCGTAAATGGCTGTTGGTGTTGTCAAGGAACTATAGCCAAATCGCAATAGACTGCTGTTAAACTCTGGATTGGCAGAAATCCATACAGCGTAGGTTGGATCATCAAAAGAAACATAGTGTTCGCTCATATCTTTCCATCGGATGATACGTAAACGAGTGAGTCCATCATGCCTTTCGTTGACAACCAAATGCTCTTTAAAAATTTCGATATCTTCGAGCAGAACATCATTGCGATGCCCAATGATTTCTCTCCAGTTGACTTTTCCAGGGTTTGTTACCGATGTTTTCATCAACCGAAAGTTTTTGGCTTTGTCATTGGTGATGATATAAAAGTCGTTCTTGTAGTGATCGACAAAATACTCCAAATTACGTTCGCGAGAGTGGATGATTTGCCAATTTCCATCGGGTGTATCGGCATCTAAAAAACGATATTCAGTGGAAAGCGTTTGACTTGAGCCAATCATTAAAAATTGACGTGATTTAGTTTTAGATATCCAACATGAAAAGGTTTCATCCGTTTCTTCAAAAACAAGTTCATCTTCGCTGACATCTGTACCCAAGCGGTGTTTGTAGATTTGGTTGGCACGTAGAGTCAAAGGGTCTTTTTTGACATAAAAAATGGTTTTGTTGTCGTTGGCCCACGTCACACTTCCTGTTGTGTTTTTGATAATGTCACTGAGAATTTCTCCCGTTGTCAAATCCTTAATATAAAGCGTGTATTCTCTTCGTGAAACCAAATCAACACCATAGGCAAGGTATTGGTTATTTTCGCTAACACTACGTCCTCCGATGGAGAAATAGGATTTGCCTTCAGCCATTTTCGGGCCATTGAGCATAACTTCTTCATCAGCTTGTTTTTCATCTTTTGTTCTGCAGTGGTAGGGATAATCTTGCCCTTCTTCAAAGCGCGTATAATAGGTATAACCGTTGACCGTCACAGGAACCGATGAATCGTCTTGTTTAATGCGACCTACAATCTCTTCATAAAGCTTTTCTTGGAGCGCTTCTGTTGGCTTCATTTCTTGCTTGAGATATTTATTCTCAGCATGTAGGTAGTCCAATACATCTTGCGTTTGGGCATCAGGCTCTTCAGCTTCTTTTTGGGCATCGCTTAATCGCATCCAAAAATAAGGGTCAATACGAGTATCGCCGTGAATTTCTAGCTTTTCTGGAATTTGTTTGGCCACTGGAGGTTGTTGCATTTCAGTTGTACATTGAATAAATAAGCATGTAAATATAAATAGAGAAAGTTTGTTCATAATCGTTTCATTAAATAAATTAGTAAAACTCATTGTCTTAGTTTTTTTTTGGCATTCAGGTCATGTATTTTTTTTGCTTTTGGGCTCCCAAATAACACCCCATCAGTGATTGAATTTTGAGTAAACAATTAAATGTTCTGAATACTCCAAAATGTTGACCCTAAGGTTGCATTTCGGACGATCATATGATAATAATATATCTATTAAATATAATTTTACAAAGTTCAAATAAAGCCCGCATTGCGGGCTTTATTGGTTTTCAGACAATTTTATATAATAAATAAAACTGTTTATCTACGATTGCGATTGTCTCTACCGCCTCTTCCACGATCTCTGTTTCCGCCTCCACTTTTACGTGGTGGACGCTCGACATAACCTTCTGGCTTTTCGAGAAGAACCTTCCGTGAAACGCGATCTTTCCTTGTGCGAGGATCGATTCCGAGATACTTGACTTCAAATTCATCTCCTGAGTTCACAACATCCGAAACATTTTCGGTACGTTCCCAAGCCAATTCACTCACGTGAAGTAACACTTCGTTTCCAGGAGCTTCCATGTACTCAACCACCGCACCAAAGTCTAGCATTTTGATAACTTTGACGTTGTATACATTTCCAACCTGTGGTTTAAACATAAGGGAATCGATTTTTGCTAAAACAGCGTCAATACCGTCTTGATCTGTTCCAAGAATCTCAACAATTCCTTCTTCTGTCACAGGATCTTCATTGATAACAATGGTAGTTCCTGTTTCTTTCTGAAGTTCTTGTATGACTTTTCCGCCAGGACCAATCAGTGCTCCAATAAACTCATTAGGAATGATGCGTGTCACCATTTTTGGCGCATGAGACTTCACATCTTTAGCTGGCGTAGAAATGGTATCGACTAGTTTTTCTAAAATATGTAAACGTCCGTCACGTGCTTGCTGAAGTGCTTTGACTAAAATTTCATACGACAAACCTTTCACTTTGATGTCCATTTGACAGGCTGTGATACCATCAGCAGTACCAGTGACTTTAAAGTCCATATCACCCAAATGATCTTCATCTCCTAAAATATCTGAAAGAACGGCATAATTTCCACTTTCAGCATCGGAAATAAGTCCCATGGCAATTCCTGATACAGGCTTTTTTAATTGTACCCCAGCATCCATAAGCGCCATAGTTCCAGAACAAACAGTTGCCATTGATGAAGAGCCGTTACTTTCTAAAACTTCACTTACCACACGAACCGTGTAAGGACAATCTTCAGGCACCATGCCTTTCAGAGCGCGTTGCGCAAGGTTACCGTGGCCTACCTCACGACGTGATGTGCCGCGAATTGGACGGGCTTCTCCAGTACAGAAAGGTGGGAAGTTGTAATGTAAGTAAAAACGCTCTTCACCTTCGTGTGAAGGCATATCAATTTGATTGGCATCTCTTGAAGTTCCTAAGGTTACCGTTGCCAATGCTTGCGTTTCTCCACGCGTAAATACAGATGAACCGTGTGTTGAAGGTAAATAATCTACTTCACACCAAATCGGTCTGATTTCGTCGGTTTTTCTTCCATCGAGACGTAAGCCTTCTTGAAGTGTTAAATCTCTAATAGCTTCCTTTTCGGCTTTTCTGTAGTACTTAGAAATTAAACTACCGTAATCTTCTTGCTCTTCTTCGGAAAACCCAGCAATAATTTCTTCTTTTATATCAGAAAAAGCTGCACTTCTTTCGTGTTTAGCAGAACCTGCTTTGGCCACAGAATAAACTTTATCATAAGCCAATTCATGTACTTTCTTCGCCAAATCTTCATCTTCTCTTTCAGGCTCGTATTCACGCACTTCTTTTTTGCCAAAGGCTTTTGCTAATTTTTCCTGAGCTGCACATTGTACCTTAATAGCTTCGTGTGCAAATTTGATGGCTTCTGCCATTTCTTCTTCAGAAATTTCGTCCATTTCGCCTTCCACCATCATCACAGAATCTGCCGAGGCGCCAATCATCATATCAATATCGGACTCTGCAAGTTGTGCTCTTGTTGGGTTTACGACAAACGCTCCATCTACACGACCAACTCTAACCTCAGAAATGGCGCATTCAAATGGAAAATCGGAAAGCTGAATGGCTGCTGAAGCTGCTAAGCCCGCCATTGCGTCTGGCATGACGTCTTCGTCATGTGACATTAACTGAATCATTACCTGCGTTTCCGAATGGTAGTCTTTTGGGAATAGTGGTCGTAATACACGATCCACTAAGCGCATGGTGAGAACTTCGCCATCACTTGGACGTGCTTCACGTTTAAAAAATCCGCCTGGATAGCGCCCTGCTGCAGCAAATTTTTCACGATAATCTACCGTAAGCGGTAAAAAATCTACATCTGATTGTTTGTAATTGGATACTACTGTACAAAGTAGCATGCATTTTCCGGACTGAACCACGACAGACCCATGGGCTTGTTTGGCCAGTTTTCCAGTCTCGATTGTTATGGAACGACCATCTCCTAAGTCAATAGACTCAGTATATACTTTTGGTATCATAATCTTTCATTTTATTAGTGAACATTTGTTGTGTTGTGTTCGTAGTCCCCAATGAAAAACAATGATGCTTTTAATGTTACTTTCTGATTCCAAGCTCTTTAATAAGCTCTCTATATCGGTTTATATCCTTCTTTTTAAGATAATCAAGCAAGCTTCTACGCTTTCCAACGAGCTTGACAAGTGAACGTTCAGTATTGAAGTCTTTATGATTTTTTTTCAGGTGACTTGATAGGTGATTGATACGATGTGTAAAAAGAGCAATCTGCCCCTCAGTCGATCCGGTATTCTTTTCAGAAGAACCATATTTTTTAAAGATATCTTCTTTACCTTCTTTTGTTAAATACATGCTAATATTATTGTAAATGATTGTTATGTAGCTCAAGAACTTTTCTTAAGGGTGCAAATGTAGGGATTTAATCTGAATGAATAACGCTTAAGCTAATGGTCTGTTCAGAACGAGATCTAAATAGAGATTGACCTTCTTTTTTAGTTCTTTTCGATGCGTGATAAAGTCTAAGAACCCATGCTCTAATACAAACTCACTAGTTTGGAAACCGTCCGGCAAGTCCTGGCCGGTTGTGTCTTTAACCACACGTGGTCCAGCAAAACCAATCAGTGCTCCTGGCTCAGCAATATTGATATCGCCAAGCATCGCAAATGAAGCAGTTGTACCACCTGTTGTTGGGTCTGTACAGAGTGATATATACGGAATCTTTGCATCTGCTAATTGTGCCAATTTAGCTGAAGTCTTCGCCATTTGCATTAGAGATAAGGCTGCTTCCATCATTCTCGCACCGCCAGATTTAGAGATTACTAGCAGCGGAATTCTCTTCTGTAAAGCATAATCAGCTGCACGAAATATCTTTTCTCCAACTACCGACCCCATGGACCCGCCTATAAAGGAGAAATCCATGCAAGCAACTACCAATTTGTTGCCATTAGAGTAGCCAACTCCAGTACGCGCTGCATCTGAAAGCTTAGTCTTTTTCTTGGCCGCAACCAATCGTTCCTTGTAAGTTTTGGTATCTTCAAACTTGAGTGGATCTTTTGAAGACAAAGTTTTGTCTAACTCTTTGAATTTTCCATTGTCAAAAAGAATGTCAAAATAAATCTGACTCCCAATGCGAACATGATAATCATCTTCTGGCGAAACATAAAAGTTTTCGGCCAACTCCTTGGTGTCAATAATCTTACCAGTGGGGGATTTATACCAAAGACCCTGCGGAGTATCTTTTTTTTCCTGCGTTGTGGTTCTGATTCCCTTTGTCGTTCGTTTAAACCAAGACATACGGTTGAATTTTAATCAAAGATAAAAAACCCAAGTGAACTACAATGTTTGTACGTTGTTTAAGTCCTCAAAGGCCTTTCTCAAACGATCAATAAAGCTTTTTTCACCTTCACGCATCCACACGCGTGGGTCGTAAAACTTTTTGTTTGGCACGTCGTCTCCCTCAGGGTTACCAATCTGTTTTTGAAGAAAGTCTTTTTTCTCTTGGACATAGTCACGAACACCACTCATAAACGCATACTGCATATCAGTATCAATGTTCATTTTGATGACACCATATCCGATCGCTTCACGAATCTCTTCAATTGTAGAGCCAGATCCACCATGAAAAACAAAGTCAATATTGTTGTGTTCAACTCCGTATTTGTTGCTGACAAACTCTTGTGAATTCTTTAAAATCTTAGGAGTTAGCTTAACGTTCCCCGGTTTGTATACACCGTGAACATTACCAAACGCAGCAGCAACGGTAAACTGGTCACTCACTTGAGAAAGCTCTTCAAAAGCATAGGCGACTTCTTCGGGTTGTGTATATAGTTTTGAACTGTCGATATCTGTATTGTCAACACCATCTTCTTCTCCACCAGTGACGCCAAGCTCTATTTCAAGAGTCATGTCCATTTTTGCCATCCGTTTTAGGTATTCTTTACAGGTTGCAATATTTTCTTCTAATGGCTCTTCAGAAAGATCAATCATGTGCGAGCTGAAAAGAGATTTTCCAGTTTCTTCAAAATGTTTTTCGCTAGCATCAAGCAAGCCATCAATCCAAGGAAGGAGTTTTTTGGCTGCGTGGTCTGTGTGTAGAATCACAACAGCACCATAGGCCTCAGCGAGTTCATGAACATGTTTTGCTCCAGCAACTGCTCCAGCGATAGCAGCTTTTTGGTCTTCATTGGACAGGCCTTTTCCAGCGTTAAACTGTGCTCCTCCGTTTGAAAATTGCACAATTACTGGTGCGTTTAATGTTGCAGCGGTTTCAAGAACTCCATTGATGGAACTTGATCCGATGACGTTTACAGCAGGAAGTGCAAACTTTTTTTCTTTGGCTAGTTGAAAGACTTCTTGAACTTGTTTCCCAGTAATAACACCAGGGTTAATTGCGTGACTCATTGGTAGTTGTTTGTTTATATCGCGGGCAAAAATAGTATAAAATTTGGCCTTTAAAAAGGATAATTGATTCCGATTGTAAAGTTGGCCTTTTTGAACTGCATGTCTGTGAGCCATCTCATGCTTTTTTCTAGTGATGGATTGTGTGTCTTAAACCCGGTATCTAATCTAAATATAAACAATCCAAAGTCATATCTAAGCCCAAAACCTGTCCCAATTGCGATTTCATCAAGATCCTTTAAACCATCAAATCTTCGTTTGGGATCAGTTACGTCATCAGCAACATTCCAAATGTTACCGGCATCAGCAAATAAAGCCCCTTTGAACGAGCCAAAAATATCAAACCGATATTCTAGATTCAATGCCAATTTAAAGTTTGCTTCGTTAAATTCATTCCCAGAAAAACTACTTCCTGGACCGAGACGATACACTTCCCAAGCTCTATTGTCATTTGCCCCTCCTGAAAAATAAGAACGGCTAAAGGGAATACTTTTTGCGTTACCAAACGGTACGGCGAGTCCAACAAAACTTCTCAGTGCAAAGACGGATGATTCACTGACCAACCAGTGCTGGATATAATCAAACTCCCCTTTGATGTATTGACTGTAAGGTAAGTTGAACAGATAGTTGATTCCATTTTGTTCTTCTAATTTTAAGGCGTCAGCCAATAGACCTATAATATTGCCCGCAGTTTCAATTTTAAAACGTAACTGAGTGAAGTTCTCGTCAAAAAAGTTAGTTTGGGTGTTACGCAAAAAATCATAGCTCGACCCGACAATTAAGTTGTTTTGCGTTAATCGTTTTCTGCGTTCTTCCACTCTTTGAACCTTGAGGTAGGAAGAGCTATTAGCTTCGATCGGTGAGTTTTGTGATAACACGTAGTCGATGAATGAAGCAGTTCCGTTAGGGATACTAAGGTTTTGACCGTCAAAAAAGGAAGATGTTCCAGGCGTTGTTTTTGCTAATTCATTAATCTGAGAGTAGGCATTTGTATAAATGTTAAAGTAGTTAAGGACGTTTTGGTTGTTGACTAACGTGAGGTCAAGGAGTGTGAAATCAACGCGATTGTTTGCTTTGGTTTCCCACCTGTATTGAATGCCAGAGGAGTAGGTTTGCTTGTCGAGTCCAATGTTGTCTTGTAAGGCAGTGCCAAAACTCAGAAATGTTGTTGGTTCTTGGTCTCCAGAAATTAGTTTTGAAATAAATCTAGGACTTAAAATTTTGGGAATTCTCAACTTTACATCACCACCAATTTCCGAAATAACGTCGTTGGCGGAGCGTCCAATAGTTCCGCGAACACCGATTTCTAAATTCTCAGCACCTCCAAAAATATTGAGAACATTCAAGCCGCTATTAAAAGCAATCCCTTGGTCTTGAATATTGGACTGGGTAAAATCTAATCCAAATTCTAACTCAAATCGTTCTCTGGGACGAAGATAAATAGAAACATCTAGCGCATCATTTAGAGAGTCTTTATATGCATAATTAATTGTTGGATACTCAAATATGCCAAGACGATTTAGTTGCCGAAGTGTTTTGGTACGTGAAATGTCACTATATAGCTCATCTGGACGCACTTGAATCATCCCCGATAATACTTTGGTGTTAAATCGTTTTTTGGGGGATTCTAAAAATTGTATATCATCAAATGTTTTTTGCCTAGTCACTTCGCTTTTGGGGGCTGTGTAGACAGAAACAGAGCTGATTTTTTTCTGGGTGTATGGTTCCAAAAGAATTCCATTTTCGGAGTTTCTTCTAAAATCTTGGATAAACAATTTCACAGGAAGTTGGAAGTCAGTTCCTAGTGTGTCCCACCCAATTTCAAAGTCGATGGCATTCAATTGAAAATTATATACCCCTTTATTTTTAAAATACTCATAAAGCCGATTTCGCTCTGCTTCAAAGTCTAGCGTGTTAAATTGATTTCCTTTTTTTAAAATGGATTGATCCGAAGATAGACGGTACAAGGAGTCAATAATGGGACTTTGAATTTGAACAGAAATAGAGTCGAGATAGTAAGGAAGTCCTGATTGGATGTCGTAAACAAGGTTAACGGTTTTTTTCCGCTCACTCTTTAGCTCTTTTGTGATGGTTGTTTTGGCTTTAAAATATCCCTTATTTGACAAATAGGTGTTTATGGTATTTGCGTATTCTTCAAAAGTAAGGGAGTTGATTAAAGATGGCGGTTCACCGTTTCTTATTTTCCATTCTTGGAATTGCTCTTTGTAAGCACGCATTTGGTCAATTTGTTTTTGTGACCAAATGGCTCTCATCCTTTTCTGCCGATTGGGTCTCTTTTGCAACCAAGCATCAAAATCTTCTGAAGTGTTCACACTTGCCGATTGATGAATAAACAAACGTAAAGGAAAACCTAAGATTCGTTTGTTGGGTCGTTGTGATACCAATTGCTGAATGGAGTCAGCGAAAATGCGATTACCATTGTAAAAAAAAGTGTGATGTCCTAGTAGATACTGATCGTCTTCAAGCGTTTTTGCTACGCGACAACCCGACGTCATTGCGACTATGCAAAGGAATAATAGTATTTTTGTTGTATGTTGTTTCAAGTGGAACATCAAAACCCAAAAATACATCATTTGCATGGTTAGCAAAAGTCAAATAAAATTTGTGTGCCAATTGGCTCAAAAAAAACAGAGAGATAAAGCCAATCTTTTTGTTGCTGAAGGCCATAAGTCAATACATGAATTTAGCAAGGCATCGTATGAAATGCATCATCTTTATGTTGTAGATCCCAATCTGTTCCTGGGGAAAGAATTCCAAACAGTTAGTGTAGAAGAAATGCGTAGTATGAGTGCATTAAAAACGCCACCCGATTCGTTGGCTGTTTTTTCTAAACCCATTATGTGTGATATTTCGACATCTAGTGTAATCGTTGCTTTAGAAAACATTCAAGATCCTGGAAATTTAGGAACGATGATTCGTTTATGCGATTGGTTTGGCTTGAAAGATATTGTGTGCTCTTTAGACACTGTGGACTGTTATAATCCTAAAGTTGTTCGCGCTACAATGGGCTCGTTGGCTCGAATAAATGTGCATTATAAAGCACTGAAACCATGGCTTAAGCAAATGTCAGATTATCAAATTATGGGAACAACAATGAGAGGAAAATCGATCTACACAAGCTCCTTTTCGTCGCCAACGATCTTGGTAATCGGGAATGAAGGCAAAGGTCTGTCAGAGGAGGTGATGCAACTAGTAAACGAATCGATTACGATACCGCGCTATGGAGAAGCGGAAAGCTTAAATGCTGCCATGGCGACAGGTATAATACTTTCGGAAATTCGCCGTACCCAAACTACTGAAAAATAAAATTGATAAAAACCCCTTGGGTTTTAAAGGAATGAATGGCTTGTGTCCAATCATCAGGAACAATTTCATCTTTAAACGCAAAAACACCACGAATAGAAGGAGTAAACTTAAAAAAAGGAAGGTATAACTCAACGCCAAGACCAAGTTCTAAGGCATTCATGTTCGTACGAGTTCTAAATTTTCCTGTTGTATTGTCTTCTCGACTTTCTTCGTTACTTGACAAATTAAAAGAAGTAGAAAAACCACCAACGACATATGGTCGAACATTATGGATGCGGTTGGTTGAGAATTTGAGCACCATTGGTATGCGGACATATGTGGCTTTCACCTCACGCAATCGGTTGTTTGGGTTGCTTACTTCTGGCCAACTTTCAGGAAAAGTAACATTGCGCTGTGAGGTAAACATTCCTGGCTCAATCCGGAGGTTAATATTGTCTATAATGCGAAAATCAGCGAATAGGCCAACATTGAACCCAAGTTGTGGCTTGATGTCCAGTTGTTCAAATCGTGATAAGGCATATTCAACCTTAAAATTGGATTGATTAATTCCTAAATAATATCCAAAACGAAATGTATAATGATCAGTCTTTTTGTGATACTCTGGTGCATTGCTACGCTGTCCCCAACTCAGGGAAGCAAAAGCAATCATGACTACAATAAAGAAGCGTTTTAACAATTTATTTTTTTTTACCTTGATAAATAGTCACCACCCCAAAAGTTTGTGGATAGTGGTTTACTTCAACAAACCCAATATTTTTTAATTTATTGTTAAAAACTTCTCCGTGTGGAAAGGCAGCTGCCGAATCTGATAGATAACTGTAAGCATTTTTGTCAGAGGAAAACAGACGTCCAATGAGCGGTAGAAATAACGAACTGTATATCTTATAACCAAATCGAAGGAAAAAATTTTTTGGCACTGATGTTTCCAATACAAAAACATGTCCGCCAGGCTTAAGGATACGTAAAATTTCGGAAAGCCCCTTTTCTAAACTTCCAAAATTTCGAACGCCAAATGCAACGGTTACTGTATCTGCCGATGCACTTTCAAGTGGAATATTTTCCGCGTCACCAACGATCATTTTGATTTGGTCGCTTCGTTTTTGCTGTTTAACCTTCTGTTTCCCGATTTCCAACATCTCAACAGCAATATCAACCCCCGTGATTTTTGCAGATGGAATTGTGCTCAATGCAAGGGCAAGGTCGCCTGTTCCTGTTGCAATATCCACAATATCTTGCCCCTTATGTTTCTGAACCATTGCGACCAATTTTCGACGCCAAGACTTGTCTATTCCCAAGGAAATAACACGATTTAAGGAATCATAATTATTAGCAATTGCATCGAACATTGAGGTGACTTGCTCCTTTTTAGATTTGGATGAGTTTTTGTATGGTTTGACCATGGATAGATTTTCTAGGAATTTGTGCAAAGATAAGGCAATCAGTCAATCGGTCAATTTTTAGTAAATCATTGTAAAACGTCTATATTTGCATGTACAAACCAACGGTTTCTTCATGAAAATCATCATAGCGGGGGCTAGCGATGTTGGACTTCATCTCGCAAAATTGCTTTCGTTTGAATCGCAGAATATCACGCTGATTGACAATGTCAAACAAGACCTCAATTACGCTGAAACTCACCTTGATATCCGTACTATACAAGGGGACCCATCCGCTTTGTCCACACTAAAAAAAGCCGATGCTGGTGATTCGGACATGATGATTGCCGTGACCCCTTCTGAGACAACAAATTTAATGTGCTGTTTGCTCTCTAAACAATTGGGTTGCAAACGAACCATTGCGCGTGTTACCAATATTGAATTTGACAAGTATAAAGAAGATGTTGATTTTAATGCTTTGGGTATTGATGAACTGATTTCACCTGAAGAGTTAGCAGCCAAAGAAATTGAACTTTTAATTAATGAATCTGCTTTCAATAACAGCTATGAGTTTGAGGGGGGTGCACTCACAATGATGGGAACAACGCTGCAAGAATCTGCTCCGTTTGTTGGTAAGTCTGTGAAAGAAGCTGCTGCAGTGTTCTCGGAAGTTCATTTTATGCCGATTGCAATCAAGCGTGCAGGAACCCAAAGCACATTGATCCCACGTGGTGACACTGTTTTTGAAGCCGGAGATCAAGTGTATTTTACGAGCTCTAAATCTGGAATGGATTCGCTCTACGAACTTATCGGTTACACCAAGCAAGAAATCGAAAATGTCATGATACTTGGCGGAGGGCGCATAGGAAATAAAACGGCTGAAGATTTATGCGGAAAGGGAATTCGTGTTAAACTCGTGGAAGTTGATAAAGAGAAGGCTATAAAACTGTCGGAAAATTTACCCAATACGCTTGTTATTCACGGAGATGGGCGTAATGCCGATCTTTTGGTTGAGGAAAATATAGGTGGTATGGACGTATTCATTGCTGTCACTGATGACTCCGAAACAAATATCATGTCCTGCTTGATGGCCAAATCTAAAAATGTTCCCAAAATCATCGCACTCGTCGAAAATGTTGATTATTTTGAATTGACAAAATCTATCGGCGTTGATACGCTGATTAATAAAAAGCTTCTCACAGCAAACAGTATTTTTCGCTATATTAGAAAGGGAAAAGTGGTTGATCTTGCTAAACTCAACAACATGGATGCAGAACTTCTCGAATTTGTTGTTAGTGATCAGTCAAAAGTTTTGGGTAAAAAAATAAAGGATCTCGACATTTCACGAACAGCAACTATTGGAGGAGTTATTCGAGGAAATGAGGGTGTTATCGCTTTAGGTGATTTTGAAATCATGGCTGGTGATCGTGTTTTGATGTGCTGTTTGCCAAAATCTATTTCACGCATTGAGCGCCTATTTCGTTGATGATGAGACCTTATAATTTTTCCACGATATTTCATATGATGGGCTTGTTATTGCTCTTCAACGCCACAGCAATGCTTATGTGCTCACTGCTGAGTAGTTACTTGGATGATGGCGCCTTAGAAGGATTAATTACTGCCTCATTGGTTACGGTGAGTGTGGCCTTACTTGTGTTGCTCATCACAAGAAACCCAAAACGTGAAATCAAGAAAAGAGATGGCTATTTGACCGTAGTCATGGGTTGGCTTACCATGGTGTTGTTTGGGTCATTACCTTATTTGATGACAGGATCATTGACGTCATATGCCGATGCCCTTTTTGAAACAATGTCTGGCTTTACCGCAACAGGGGCTACTATTGTAAAAGATATTGAATCGTTGCCCGCGAGTATAATTCTCTGGCGTTCCTTAACGCATTGGCTTGGCGGGATGGGAATCATTGTTTTGGCGATTGCTATTTTGCCACTACTAGGCATTGGTGGTGTTCAATTGTTTTCTGCTGAAGCATCGGGAGTTGGGGGCGACAAATTACACCCAAGAATTAGTGACACTGCAAAGCGTTTGTGGTACATCTACGTTGGCTTTACAGCTTTAGAAACTATTCTACTTTATTTGGCTGGCATGACTTTTTTTGACGCAATCAATCACGCAATGAGCACCATGGCCTCGGGTGGTTTTTCCACTAAAAATGAAAGCCTAGCTTACTGGAATCACAGACCACTGATACAGTATATTGTTACCTTGTTCATGTTTTTAGCGGGCACAAATTTTGTTCTTATCTATTTTGGACTAAAGGGAAAATTGCAACGTATTTTTCAAGACAATGAGTTTCGTTGGTATGTAGGCTTCATTGTTTTATTTACACTTGTTACGTCTGTAGGTCTCTACGCCAATGTTGATCTCACAACTGCCAGTGTGCATCATCCACAGGTTTTTGGGCCAATTGAAAGTAGCTTTCGACATGGTCTTTTTCAGGTGGTTGCAATTATTACAACTACGGGTTTTGTGTCGGCTGATTATACAGGATGGATTCCCTTTCTAACAATGCTGTTTTTTGGACTGTTTTTTTTGGGTGGTTCTTCTGGTTCAACTTCGGGTGGTGTAAAGGTCGTCCGTCACTTAGTGATGATCAAAAACGCATATTTAGAATTTCGAAGAGCGCTTCACCCGAATGCAATAGTGTCTCTACATCTCAATGGTGTTACTATTCAGCAGAGTTTAGTCTATCGTATTTTGGGCTTTTTCATTTTATATATGCTCCTGTTTATTGTAGGAGCTGTTATGCTCAGTTTTTTCGGACTTGACTTTGTGTCATCGATTGGAGCTGCTGCTGCTAGCTTGGGGAATATTGGACCGAGTCTGGGTCAGTTTGGCCCCGTTTCAACCTATTCGTTAATGCCCGATTTAGCAAAAGTGTGGTGTTCCTTTCTAATGTTGGTTGGGCGTTTAGAGCTCTTTACAGCTTTAATTCTATTTACTCCTTACTTTTGGAGAGACCATTAGCTAAGCACTCTCTTTATTCGATCAACCGCTTCTGAAATATCTTCTTTAGAAGCTGCGTAAGAAATACGAATATTGTTTGGACAGCCAAACGCATCACCTGTCACTGTTGCTACATGAGCTTCTTCTAGAAGATAAATGGCAAAATCAGATGCATTTTCGATTGACTTCCCTTTTAACGTTTTTCCAAAATAATGAGAAATATCGGGAAAAACATAAAAAGCACCTTTAGGCTGGTTCAGCACAAAACCATCAATTTGATCAAGGAGTTGAAGGATCATCTCACGACGTGAGGAAAATTCATCAATCATGTATTTGATATTTTCTACAGGAGCGTCTAAAGCGGCAATGGTTGCTCGTTGTGCAATGCAGTTTGCTCCACTGGTAATCTGCCCCTGCATTTTTGTACATGCTTTTGCAATCCATTCTGGCGCACCCATATATCCAATACGCCATCCTGTCATCGCAAATGCTTTTGCCACTCCGTTGATTGTCAAAGTTCGATCGTACATGGAAGGAATTTGGGCGAAACTAAAATGCGGAACACCATAATTGATGTGTTCGTAGATTTCGTCTGATAACACATAGATATCAGGGTGCTTTTCCAATACTGCTGCTAACGCCCTGTATTCGGCTTCTGTGTAAACCGATCCACTTGGGTTGTTGGGAGAGTTTATCACAACCATTTTGGTTTGTGGAGTAATTGCAGCTTCAAGTTGTTCTGGAGTGATTTTGAACTCGGTATTGATGTCTGAATAAATTTCAATTGGGTTGCCTTCTGCCAACAGAACAATAGCGGAGTAACTCACCCAGTATGGAGCAACAAGCAAGACATCGTCTCCAGGGTTGATCAGCACCTGAATGGCGTTTGCAATAGACTGTTTTGCTCCAGTGGAAACAACGATTTGACTAGGGTTGTAATCGATGTTATTGTCTCTTTTGAACTTACGGCAAATGGCTTCTTTTAATTCTACATATCCATCGACTGGAGTGTATGAATTATAGTTGTCATTCACTGCTTGAATGGCAGCATCTTTAATAAATGTTGGAGTGTTGAAGTCTGGTTCTCCAAGACTTAACCCAATGACGTTTACACCCTGACTTTTGAGTTCTCTTGCTTTTGCCGCCATAGCCAATGTGGCCGAAACGGGCAGATTGCTGATTCGATCAGATAAATTCTTTTTCATGCGATTATATTTCTACAGGCATGGGTTTTTTCCCCAGTGCTTTTAAGTGATTGTAGTGTGATTTAAAAGCCGACGCAAAAGTTTTAAATTCATGATAGGGGAGGTCAAACTCACGTGCAGTTTCTTTGACGATACGTGCAATTTTAGAATAGTGAATGTGACTGATGTATGGGAAAATATGATGCTCAATTTGGTGATTTAGCCCTCCTGTAAACCAATTAATGATATGGCTTTTTGGAGAAAAATTCCCAGTGGTAAAAAGTTGATGTACAGCCCAAGTGTTTTTCATGGTGCCAGTTTCAGATGGCAGTGGTGTGGCCATATCTTGGGTGACGTGCGCGAGCTGAAAGACAACACTCAAAATAAGTCCTGCGGTATAATGCATCACAAAAAAACCGATTAGGATTTTCCACCACGCTAAATTCAACACGAGAATGGGTAAAACGATCCATAGTGACAAGTATCCGAATTTGGACAGAATCAGTACGATCCACTCGCGAACCTCACTTGTTTTTTTCTTATAAGAAAGTTTGAGCTTGAGGTATCGCTTCAATTGAATAAAGTCGGTTGTAATGACCCAACGGAGTGTCATTAGACCGTATAAGAAAATAAAGTATAAGTGTTGGTATTTATGAAGTCTTCGCCACTTGGTGTGATTAGAAAAACGCAAGACAGTCCCTGCCTCAATATCTTCGTCGTGTCCCTGAATGTTTGTAAAACTGTGATGTAGAATGTTATGCTGTACCTTCCAGTTAAATACACTTCCTGCTAAGATATACATGACGCCACCTGAAAGCTTATTGACCCACGGAATATGTGAGAATGCCCCATGGTTTCCTTCATGCATTACATTCATACCAATACCAGCCATTCCCAAACCAGTCAAAAAGCATAAGCCGAGCTTAATCCACTGATTGAGACCTAGTGATAAAATTAAAACATAAGGAGCAATAAATAACGCAAGTAAAACAATGCTTTTTGCGTAAAGTCTCCAATTCCCTGTTTTTCGCAGGTTGTTTTCTTTAAAGTAGTTGTTCACACGCTTATTAAGCGTTGAGAAAAATTGACGGTGGTCTTTTCTTGAAAAACGAATTTTTCCTTTGGGAGTCTTCATAACTTACTCTGTTGAGTGCAGCAAAAGTAAGAATTAATGCCTTGATGAGGTGTTTATTTATCTATTTTTTTAGAAAGTTGGTTTTTCCAATCTTCCCAAGGAGATGTATATTCCAAAACATCTTCTATTTGTTTTATCGTGTAACCTAAAATTTGGTCTTGCGAATCTCTAAACCCTCATTTATACTTGTAGAATAGGTCGTTGCCCTATCTATCATATCAGCCACCACAAGCGTATAATCTTTTTGATTAGTATTCCAAAAACGACCTTTATACTTGGAGCTAGGGTACACCATTCTAGTAAGCTCCCATTCTACACCTCTTGCCCAAGATTCTTTTACTTTTGTCTCCAAGTTGTTATCATTCCATTCACCGCGTCTAAGCTCCCAGTGGCTTGCATGAGCTAATTCATGAATTGTGGTCGCATATATTTGTGAACTGCTGTTGTTAGGGTTGTAAATTTCATAGGTCATCGATTTAAAGATTTTTATTAGAATAGCACAAAATGCTAACCCCAAAACGACCTCGAAATCTAAATCACGAAACTACCAAAACACATTTATGAGGTCATCAGAATTGGGGTATTTCTTTCGAAATTATGAAAAAATACCAAACAGACAATAAATTTTAACATTTTTAGATTCAGTTCGAGCATAAACTTTGATTCGGGGCGTTTTTTTAGTACTCTTACACTGTGAAAACCATACACAGTTACTTTCCCGACCTAAACGATCTGCAACAACAACAATTGCAGCAGCTTCACGGCGTATATGCAGATTGGAATCAGAAAATCAATGTGATTTCACGAAAGGATATAGATGCGCTCTATGAGCGCCATGTGCTCCATTCTTTGGCGATTGGTAAAGTGATTGATTTTCAACCCGGCACAAAGGTCTTAGATGTTGGTACAGGAGGCGGATTTCCAGGAATACCTCTAGCCATATTGTTTCCAGGAACTTCTTTTCATTTAGTGGATTCAATACGTAAAAAAATAAGTGTTGTCAACGAAGTTTCTACTGCTATAGGACTGACCAACGTTAAAGCAACCCATCAGCGTGCGGAGGAAGTAAAAGGCCGTTTTGATTTTGTTGTTTCTCGAGCGGTTACTCAAATGCCAACATTTGTCAGTTGGGTCAAGAAAAAAATCAATAAAACCAACCGCCATCAAGTTCGCAATGGTATACTTGCTCTTAAAGGAGGGGATTTGACCAATGAGTTACAGTCATTCTCAAAGGCCAAGTGTTATCCCATATCTTCCTTTTTCAAAGAAGATTTTTTTGCAACAAAGTTTGTTGTTCACCTACCGCTTTAACCCATATGTGGGTAGCGATAGTCTTTGGCTGGCACCATGGTTTCTTTGATCAATCGAGGAGACACCCAGCGAAGCAGGTTTTGCATCGACCCTGCCTTGTCGTTGGTTCCTGATGCTCTCGCACCTCCAAAAGGCTGTTGGCCAACGACTGCGCCACTTGGCTTGTCATTGATATAGAAATTTCCTGCAGCATTGACCAAACGTTTACTGGCTTCTTCAATAACGTAACGATCTTGAGCAATGACAGCACCTGTGAGCCCATATATAGATGTGCTATCAACCAAATCAATGGTTTCGTCCCATTTTTCATCATCATATACATGAATGGTTACGACTGGACCAAAGAGCTCTGTTTCCATTGTTGTGTACTTTGGATTTGTGGTTTGCAGTACAGTTGGCGAAACAAAATATCCTTTGGATTTGTCATAAGTACCACCAACAAGGACTTCGACATCGTTGTCTTTTTTGGCTTGGTCAATATAAGACACCAACTTGTCAAATGATCCCTCATGAATCACTGCGGTTATAAAATGGCTCATATCTTCAGGTGAACCCATTGTGAAGGACTTCACATTAGCGACAACTTTATCAATGATGTCTTGCGCGGTTGATTTTGGCAAGTAGATACGCGAAGCAGCAGAGCATTTTTGACCTTGGTATTCAAAAGCACCACGAGTGATAGCTGTTGCTACCACATCGATATCTGCTGTTAGGTGTGCGAGGATAAAGTCTTTACCGCCTGTTTCTCCGACGATTCTTGGATAGGTTTTGTAGTTTTTGATGTTTTGCCCAATTTTTTGCCACAGTTCTTGAAAGACAAAAGTCGAACCAGTAAAGTGTAGGCCTGCAAAAGCGGGGTGCTTTAGAACGATGTCGGTAATCATTTCTGGATCACCAGAAACCAAAGTGATTACTCCATCAGGCAGTCCAGCTTCTTTAAAAATATCCATAATGATTTTTGCCGTGTACATTTGGTGATCGCTGGGCTTCCACACCACCACGTTGCCCATCATAGCCATACAAGAGGTCAGATTAATTGCTATGGCCGTAAAGTTAAAAGGAGTCACAGCATACGTAAATCCCTCAAGAGGACGATGTTCGATGCGATTAAAAACGCCGTTTCCAGGAGCGGGTTGTTGTTGATAAATGTCTGAAGCAAACGCGGCGTTGAATTTTAAGAAATCAACGGATTCGCAGGTCGCGTCAATTTCTGCTTGAAATATATTTTTGGATTGATTGATCATTGTACCTGCGTTGATCATTGCTCTATAAGGACCAGCGATCAAATCAGCTGCTTTAATAAAAATGGAAATGCGGTGTTCCCACGACATTGCTGCCCATTCTTTTTTTGCTGTTAAGGCGTTGTCAATGGCACGTTTGACGTGCTCTGGCTTTGCAACACTATAGGAGCCAACTATATGCTGGTGATCATGCGGAGGACGAATGGGGCGAGTTTCATTTGTATACACTTCTTCGTCTCCTAAATAGAGAGGTACACGCATTTGGGTGTTGAACATCTTTTTGTAAGCGTCGTGTACTGCGGTACGTTCTGGCGAGCCAGGTCGGTACTCATGAGTGATTTCGTTTTGTGGAGTGTCTACAGTGAAAAATCCGTATGGCATGATAAATCAGTTTTGGTTATTTAACAAATTTAGTAAAATTTGTTATAAAAATCAATTCATGGCAAAAGCAGGACTCAGCCTAAACTTAGGAATATAGACTCTAAATTTTCTAGCAGTCGCAAGATTGATGAAGTTATAATGCCCAACCATAGCGCCAAGAGAAGAAGAAATTAAGCACATCGAGCTGTATGTGTAGGACTTTCCAGGTTGAATGATTGGTTTTTTTCCAACAACACCTTCTCCGTAGATTATGCTTTTTGGTCGTAATGAATCAAAAATATTCCAATGCCTGGACTGTAGCTGTACCAATTCTTCCCCTTGATTTTCAATCGTTACTTCATAGGCATAGGAATAGTTGAGCTTGTAATTTTTGAAGTAGGTTCCTTCAAAAAACACTTTAACAGAAACACGAATCCCACGGGTAAGTAATTGTACCATAATGCTAAGTTACAAAACTAAGTTTGAATCATATTTTTAGTTTTGGATTTGTGTAGAATTTCCAATTCCTACGCCAACCAAGCGATCGTAGCGTTCACCAAACTTTCTAAAATAGACGAGAGCCAGATAATCGTTTTCGGTTTCCCAGTGGCTTCCGCTTACTGCATTTTCCAGCAATTCACCTGTTGGGGCTGTCGCAATGAATTTGTAGTTATAAATACCTTGCTTGAGTGGAATTGTGACATGATACAGCTTGTCGGTTGGTGAATAAACAAGCTGATGGCTTTCTTGGGGTTGGTTATTGTTGAACATTCCACTAACATAAAAGCCATATCCCCTTGCTGAGGTACGCAAGCTAAATGTCACTAGCGTGTAATCGGCATCTATATTTGGGTCGTAACCCTCTGTGGTTTGGACGCTAAAATTTCCGTTAATATCAGGAGCATAGGTGTAAACATTTTCGTTGCGTACAAAATTTGGATAGAGTATAGTTTGGTATAATTCATCGCGTCTAATGAAGGCAACATTTCCACCAGTAGAACGTTGATCTTTTGTGTCAAAAAAGAAGTACTCATTCCCACCCTCAAACAACAACGCATCGCTATATTCGTAGCGCATAGTTTGGTTCATAATATAATCCGGTTTTGTCAGTTTTTTAGCAGATGCCCATTTGTAGTTTTGAAGAACCCAAACTAAAATCTCTTCTTCAGGCTGCCGAGCGTTTAGGTTGTTGGTTCGTACGCCAATTTCGACTCTTTGCGTTGTGTCAATTCCGTCAAGAGATCGCAATCTAAACACACCAACTTGCACGTTGGCATTTTTTTCAAAAACCACAAAGCGACGACTGAAAACAAGTTTATTGCTCTCATCGTGAATGCTGATAAGGTAATTGCCGCTTTTGACAATTCTTGTGTCTCTGTTTGGAAGGGTTAATGTGTAATGGGTATAGCCTTGAAGCGTTGCAGACGAATTACTCATTGTACGAATGCGAATGTCATCAAAGCCGTCAAGGTATTCTGATTTGAAAAGATCAGTAGGCGACCAATCACTATTGGCATGTTGAATTGTGTAGGAGTAATAGGCTTCATTTGCATTGAGATCATCAAAGCGAAGTGTGAAAGCTTTACCTAGTTCTACAATGGGAATGTTCTCCATTTGCTGTTCTGCGTGAATGATAATAGTATTGATGTGGTCGGGAGGAGGTTTCTCTTCTAAAACTTGCCCAAAAAACAGACACGGTATGAAGAACAAAAAATATGTTTGTTTAACTTTTATCAATGTGTAATAATTATAATCTTTGGCTAAAGATACCGAAAAACAGATATGAATTGACGAGCTGTTTAGATGTTTGAAAATTCATGCGTTAAACAAATTATTTGGAATTGATATAAATAAGAATAAAAAGGAGTCGTAACCTTTTTTTAAGCGCTTTGAACTAAGTAAATTTGCGATCCAAAATAGGATTAAAATCATGTCTACTGACATCAAGACTCGTAGAGGTCTTACACTTAATTTAAAGGGCGCAGCCTCCAACGTTTTTAAAGCTGCACCATCATCTTCTAAATTTGCCATTAAGCCCACTGACTTTCATGGCGTTTTCCCTAAACTTGTGTGTAAGGAAGGCGATAAAGTGAAAGCTGGACAGCCGTTGTTTTATTCCAAATATCAGCATAGCATTCAATTTGTGTCGCCTGTAAGTGGAACATTAACCGCTGTCAAACGAGGTGCAAAACGAAAGGTATTGGAGCTTAGTCTTACAGCAGATGAAAAACAGCAATCTGTGAAGCACAAATTACCTTCACTAGAAAAAATCACCTCGGATGAGGTAAAGTCTCTATTACTATCTTCAGGTAATTGGCCTTTTATCAAGCAGCGTCCGTATGATTTGGTTGCTGATCCAAATGCACAGCCAAAAGCTATTTTTATTAGTGCCTACGCAACAGCACCACTAGCAGCTCGTTTAGACGTTGTGTTAGAAGGGCAACAAGACGCATTTCAAACTGGTATTAATATGCTTGCCAAACTCGTGCCTTGTGTTCACCTGAGTATTGGGGCAGAAGAAGAGACCTTGCTTGCACAAACTGAGAATTGTATTATGCATCGCGTTAAAGGGCCACACCCTGTAGGTAATGTTGGCGTGCAAATTCATCATGTTGACCCAATTAATGCTGGTGAAGTGGTTTGGGTTGTTGGTGCTGAAGATGTTGCCAATATTGGCCGTTTTTTCCAAACAGGCAAATTTGACGCTTCCAGAACGCTTGCAGTTGCAGGTCACCCAGTATCGACACCTTGTTATTTCAAAACAATGATAGGTGCTGCGTTGATGCCATTACTAAAAGAGGTTGGTGTTGAAAACACTGCGACATTACGTGTAATTAACGGCGACGTTCTTTCTGGAACAGAAACATCTGCCGATAGTTATGTAGGCTACTACAATAACACATTGTCAGTTTTGCCAGAGGGAAATCGCTACCGAATGTTTGGTTGGCTCCCTTTTGTTGGGCCAAAGCTTCACAGTATGTCAAACACTTCTCTTTCATGGCTATTTCCAAAAAGAGTTTATTCTCCTGATACAAATCTGAACGGCGAAGAGAGAGCACTTGTTGTCACTGGTGAAATGGAGCGTGTATTTCCCATGGACATCTTTCCTTTGCAACTTTTAAAAGCTTGCATGGCAAACGATATTGAGAAAATGGAACAACTTGGCATCTATGAGGTTGCTCCGGAAGATTTTGCTTTAATCGATTATACGAGTTCTTCTAAAATTGAAGCACAAGCTATTATTCGTGAAGCACTAGATTTAATGTATAAAGAAGTAGGTTAATACAATGATCATGAAGTTAAGAAAACAAATTGACCAATTAAAAAAACCATTTGCAAAAGGGTCCAAGCTTGAACGTTTTGCGCCAGCAGTAAACGCATTCGACACCTTTTTGTTTGTGCCAAATCACACAACCAAAAAAGGAGCACACATTCGCGACGCTGTTGACTTGAAACGTACAATGGTGACGGTTATCATCGCTCTTGTTCCTGCATTGATTTATGGGATATACAACACAGGATATCAATACTTTATACAAACGGGAGAGACGTTTACTTTTTTAGATGCCTTTTTACACGGGTCATTCAAAATTTTACCAATGATTGCGGTTTCCTATGGTGTTGGATTAGCGATTGAATTTGCTTTTGCGGTCTATCGTGGTCATGAGGTCAATGAGGGATACTTAGTCACGGGATTACTTATCCCTATGATTATGCCAGTTGATATTCCATTATGGATGGTCGGCTTGTCAGTGGCCTTTGCGGTTCTGATTGCCAAAGAAGCATTTGGAGGAACTGGAATGAATATATTAAATCCTGCGCTTACGGCACGTGCCTTTGCTTTTTTTGCCTACCCAACATATATGTCTGGAAACAAAGTGTGGGTCTCGGAAGCAAGCACAGTTGATGGCGTTTCGGGAGAAACAATTTTAGGCACACTCGCCTCAGGCATCCCTGTTGATTACACTATGTTTGAAATGTTTAGTGGTGCTATTCCAGGATCGATTGCGGAAACCTCAACGCTGTGGGTTCTTGTTGGTGCAGCCATTTTAATTTTTACGGGTGTGGGAAGTTGGCGCATTATGCTTGGCGGAGTCCTTGGCGCAGCTGGTATGGGTTTCTTGTTTAACCTATGGGGTGCCAATGCCTTAATGCAATTTGATTGGCTCAACCACATGATCGTTGGTGGGTTTGCTTTTGGAATTGTTTTTATGGCAACTGACCCAGTTTCAGCCGCTCAAACGCAACGCGGAAAATGGATTTATGGGGTTCTTGTTGGGATTCTATGTATTCTTATTCGAGTATTTAATCCTGCCTATCCAGAGGGTGTGATGCTCGCTATATTGCTTATGAATGTCTTTGCACCGACAATCGATCACTATGTGGTACAAGCCAACGTGAGCAGAAGATTGAAAAGAAAACAAAGCACAAACTTTCAAACAGCTTAATTATGAATAGAGATTCTAATGCTTACACTTTTGGATTCGCAGCTGCTATGGTGGTGGTGGTTGCCTCTGTGTTGGCTTTTACAGCGAGTTCGCTCAAAGATCTTCAACAAGACAATGTCCGTAAAGAAAAAATGCAAAACATACTCGCTACAATTGGGATAGAAACCGATCGTGAGGGTGCAGAAGTACTCTTCAATAAGTACATTGTTTCACAGCTTGCCTTGCGCAACGATGGAACAGTCGATGAGAGTGTTGACCCTTTTTCAGGAATCAAACTCGCATTGGAGTTAAAGAAAAATGAGAACGAACAGCGATTTCCTCTCTACCTAGCAGATGTAGAGGAAGATTCTTATTACATCATACCACTACGTGGGTCTGGCCTATGGGATGCTATTTGGGGCTATATTGCTTTAGAGTCAGACCGCACAACCATCAAAGGAGCCGTTTTTGATCACAAAGCTGAGACTGCTGGCTTAGGTGCAGAAATCACCCAACAGTGGTTTATGAACCGTTTTGTTGGCGAAAAAGTATTTGCTGCCGATGGAAGCTTAAAAGGGATTTTAGTTTCTAAAACAAACAATGACCCTAAGGATCTCGACAAAGACGATCATGAAGTCGATGCGATTTCAGGGGCAACCATTACAGGGGACGGAGTATCAGACATGATCTATGAGCGTCTGACACATTACCAATCCTATCTAACCAAAAACGAAACAACGGCAGCTGTTGCTGTAAATGAGTAATATTATGTCAAACAAAAAAACAAACAAACCTCTCGTTCTTTTTGTCGCCAAAGAGAAAGAGTCCTTGTTTTCTAAAAAGAACCGGGCTTTGCTCACTGATCCTTTGGACGACAACAACCCAATTACCGTTCAGGTTTTGGGGATTTGTTCCGCATTAGCGATTACTGTACAGCTCGAACCCGCCGTGGTAATGACCATTTCAGTAATTGCCGTGATGGGAGCAAGTAACATGATTGTCTCCTTACTCCGAAACTTGATTCCAAACCGAATCCGAATTATTGTTCAATTGGTTGTTGTCGCATCTATGGTAATTCTTGTCGATCAAATTTTACGTGCATACGCTTATGATGTGAGTAAACAGCTATCGATTTTCATTGGATTGATCATCACCAACTGTATAGTAATGGGTCGTCTCGAGGCCTTTGCTCTTGGCAATGGCGTGTGGAAATCTTTGTTGGATGGAGTAGGAAATGCCGCTGGATATGGATTTATGCTCATTTTAGTTGCATTTTTCAGAGAACTTTTTGGATCTGGAAAGCTCTATGGTTTTCAAATTATCCCAGAGTCTTTCTACGAAATGGGGTATGTAAATAACGGATTCATGTTGCTCTCTCCAATGGCCTTGGTCACTGTGGGAGTGATTATTTGGCTGCAACGTGCTCGTAATCGTAAACTAATAGAAAAAGGATAAATCATGGATTACGTAAACTTATTTGTGCGAAGTATTTTTATTGAGAACATGGTCTTCGCCTATTTCTTGGGAATGTGTTCGTATTTGGCTGTTTCGAAAACCGTGAAAACTGCCGTGGGACTTGGTTTAGCTGTTGTTTTTGTTCTTTCGATAACTGTGCCGATCAACTTTTTGCTCGACAGCTATTTGTTGCGTCCAGGCGCATTGCAGTGGCTAGATGCCAGCTATGCAGATGTCGATCTTAGCTTTTTGAGTTTCATTATGTTTATTGCAGTCATTGCTTCCATGGTGCAGCTCGTTGAGATGATTGTTGAAAAATTTGCACCAGCTCTTTATGGAGCGCTTGGAATTTTCTTGCCGTTAATTGCCGTAAACTGTGCAATTCTTGGTGGCAGTTTGTTCATGCAGCAAAAAGATTTTTCAGGCATTGGCGAATCAGCAGTCTATGGAGTCGGATCAGGAATAGGTTTTTTCTTGGCCATACTAGCGATCGCAGCAATTCGTGAAAAAATTGCCTACTCAAATATTCCAGCACCACTTCGTGGGCTAGGGATTACCTTTATCATAACTGGACTCATGGCAATTGGTTTTATGAGTTTTATGGGAATTAAGATATAAGCATTATGGATATTACAGTCGTTCTTGCAAGTGTAGTTGTTTTTATGGTCATCGTGTTCCTTTTGGTAGGAATGCTCTTAGGGGTGAAAGCCAAGTTGCTTCCATCAGGACCTGTAAAACTATTGATCAATGATTCTCAAGATGTTGAGGTGGGCTCTGGTAGTACCCTCTTGACCACTCTCGGGAATAACAAAATCTTTTTACCCTCTGCATGTGGAGGTGGTGGTACTTGTATTCAGTGCAAGTGCATTATCAAAGAAGGAGGAGGTGAAATTCTTCCTACCGAAGTGCCACACTTTACTCGAAAAGAGATCGCAGAAGGATGGCGTTTGGGTTGCCAAGTAAAAGTCAAAGAAGATATGGTCATCGAAGTTCCTGAAGAAGTGTTTGGCATTAAGAAATACGAGGCCACGGTTGTGCGAAACTGGAACGTAGCTTCTTTTATCAAGGAGTTTGTTGTTGAAATTCCTGAGGACATGAACTACAAAGCTGGAGGTTATATTCAAATCGAAATTCCTGCTTGTGAAATTCCATACAAAGACATTGATATTTCTGCTCACCCCGAAGAGCACCCTGAAGATGCTGACAAGTTCAAACTTGAATGGGATAAGTTTGGGTTGTGGGATCTTTCGATGAAAAACAACGAAGTCGTTGAACGTGCTTACTCTATGGCATCCTACCCTGCTGAAGGAAAAGAAGTAATGCTCAACGTACGTATCGCAACTCCACCATGGGATCGCAGTAAAAATGCATGGATGGACGTCAATCCAGGTGTAGCTTCGTCTTATATCTTTTCAAAGAAACCAGGAGATAAGGTAACGATTTCAGGGCCTTACGGTGAATTCTTTATCAACCACTCTGAGTCCGAAATGTTATATGTTGGTGGTGGTGCTGGAATGGCACCTATGCGTTCGCATCTTTATCACCTGTTCCGAACTCTGAAAACAGGCCGAAAAGTTACTTTCTGGTATGGTGGTCGTTCCCGACGTGAATTATTTTACGTCGAACACTTCCGCGCTTTAGAACGTGACTTTCCAAACTTTAAGTTCTATGTTGCACTTTCCGAACCTCTTGAAGAAGATAATTGGAATGTGAAGGAGAGTCTTGATAGTGATGGAGATGGCTTTGTTGGATTTGTACACCAAGTCGCAATTGATCAGTATCTTAACGATCATGAAGAGCCCGAAGATATCGAAGTATATTTCTGTGGACCTCCGCTGATGAATATGGCCGTTGAGAAAATGGCTGAGGACTTCGGAGTGCCTCCCGAAAATGTTCGATTTGATGACTTTGGTGGATAAACCTTCATCGCAAGACTTACATCAGTTGGCCATGAAAACTGTGGGTGACGATTTAAGCGCTCAAGGGTTTGAATTTGTGGCGGTCAATAGTAAAATTAAAAAAGACCCCCAATTTGTTTGTAAAAAGGAAAGTCAACTCTTTTTTATTATTGTCAAAGCTTCTGTTTATCCTTCAAACCCAAGAGATTATGACAAAGGGTTGATGGAAAAAATCAGAGTACATGCAGAAAAATATGATGCTGTTGTACGTTTTGCAGGAGTAGGATTTGCGAGAGCAACCAATTACGAGTTACCTTTGGTAAAGTCTGAAGCTTATGCAATTAATTATGAAGGCCTTCAAAACATATAGTGTAGCTCTTATTGTCTTTCTCTTTATTGGCTGCCAATCAAACATTCAAGTCCAACGTGTTACTGGCTATGCTTTAGGAACATCTTATAGTGTAACCTATTTTGACACTAAAACCAATCCTGAGGTTTTACCCGCTATTGACTCTGTCTTTTACGCGCTCAATAAGTCCATGTCAACCTATATCCCAAACTCTGATATTTCTAGAATTAATCGTGGTGACCAACAAGTGGTTGTTGATCATCATTTCAAAACTGTTTTTAAGAAATCACAATTTGTTTGGAAAACGACCTATGGGTATTTTGATCCAACTGTTGGGACTTTGGTCAACGCCTATGGATTTGGCCCTGAAAACCGCATAGACAGTATGACTGCTTCTGTTCGGGATAGCTTACTGACACTTACAGGTCTGCAAAAAGTAACGCTTACAGCTGATGATAAAATTGTAAAAGAGAACCCAAACATTTACATAGATTTCAATGCTATTGGTAAGGGGTATGCTGTTGATGTGTTGGTCGAGTTGTTGCATGATCAATTTCGCTATGAAAATATTCTTGTTGAAATCGGAGGTGAGTTACGAGCGGTTGGCATAAACTCAATCAAAAAGACTCCTTGGACTGTTGCTATAGATACGCCAGTTTACGACAATGAAAAACGGGACTATCTACGTACGCTTCAACTTTCAAATCAAGCGCTTGCTACTTCTGGAAACTATCGTAAATATCGAATAGACGATGCTGGAGACAAATACGTGCATACCATTAACCCCCTTGACGGAAGAGCTAAAGCATCTTCGATATTGAGTGCTTCTGTGATTGCTAGTGATTGTATGACAGCTGATGCTTATGCAACTGCGTTTATGTCAATGCCATTATCATTGGTTGATGGGTTTTCGATTGAAGGGATTGAATATCTTTTGGTTCTCTCGAGTGAGGAAGGAGACTATTCGTTAATGGCAAGTCCGGGATTCCCAAAACTCAACTTTCCTTAACACATACAGGAATAACTTCGTTTGGAGGAATGCAGTAGAGGCTTTGTTCTTCTTTTGTAAACTGTTCGGCATAACGGATCATTTTCACCTTAAACCCTGCCTTTTCTAGACGTAATTGATAATCGTTTCCATAAACACGCACATGATCGTACTGTCCAAAAATGCGAGCTCTTTCTTTGGGTTCAGTAATGTTGTCATCTTCCAATGTTTCTTTGTCAAGTTGTAACGGTACTTGAAGGATAGCGATTCCACCAGGCTTTAGCACTCGATTGAGTTCGCTCATTGCTGTTGCATCATCTGATATATGCTCTAAAACATGATTGCAAATTACCCAATCAAATTGGCGATCGGAGAAGGGTAAATTGCAAATATCTGCACGTATATCAGCTAATGGGGAATAAAGATCAGCAGTAATATAGGTGCGGTGTGCAAGGTTTTTAAATCGCTTTTGAAAGGCTTGTTCGGGTGCCAAATGCAAAACGTCTGCTGGCTGCGAAAAGAAATTGGTCTCCCTTTCAAAATACAACCACAATAGACGATGACGTTCTAGAGACAACGTACCAGGACTTAGAACATTTGTTCGTTGTGTTTGGTAGCCGTAGGGTAAAAATTTCCGATAAGATTTACCATTGATAGGATCAATATGCCCTTTGCCACGGTACCAGATGTCAAGTAAAGGATAAATAACCGTACTCACTCGTAATAGTAAAGGGCGAGGAATATACTGCAGTGCTAGTCGAAATAAGCCAATCACTTTGATATTGATTTGGTGCGGAAGGGTTTCTCTTCGTCGCTTTCAATACCTAAAGCCTCATAGATATACGAAAAAGTTGATAGCAGCTCGGGTTCTCCGTCCACAATCGCAATATTGTGTTCAAAGTGTGCGCTAGGCATTCCATCAGCCGTGAGGATAGTCCAGCCGTCAGCGAGCTGATTGATTTTGTGTGTTCCGGCATTAATCATCGGTTCCAAAGCGATCACCATACCTTCTGAAAATGCTTTCCCACGACCACGTCGTCCATAGTTTGGCATTTCAGGCTTTTCGTGCATCGTTTTTCCGAGTCCATGACCAACGAGTTCACGTACAACACCATATCCGTGTGCCTCCACATGTCGTTGTATGGCATGTCCAACATCACCTACTCGTTTCCCGACCCGAAAGAGATCGATTCCAACATACAAGGATTCTTTGGTGATAGCTAATAATTTTCTTGTACTTTCTTCCACATCACCAACCTCAAAAGTATAGGCGTGATCTCCGTAGTAGCCATTTTTCAAGGCACCACAGTCAATAGAAACAATATCTCCTTCTACTAGAGGTGTGTCGTTTGGAATGCCATGTACCACCTGCGCATTGGGACTGACGCAAAGGGTATTGGGAAAGTCATATAAACCAAGAAAGCCAGGCTCGGCATCGTGGTCACGAATAAATGTTTCGGCCAATTTATCGAGGTGAAGGGTAGTTACACCTGGTTTGATCTCAGCAGCGAGCATACCCAATGTTTTGGAGACAATGAGTGCGCTTTCACGTATGAATTCAATTTCTTGTTTTGTTTTTTGTAGCCCCATTCTTAAAAGTCATATGCGTGCTTATATCCATTTCCTTGAAGGATATCCAAAAGATCTTGTTCTAATGAAATGATTGGGAATTCAACAATCCTGTTGATTTCTTCGCCGTTTTTTGAAAAAACAAAAGTAGGCACATTTGTTATACCTGCTTTTTTGGCACTGCCATCTGGGCTAACTTTATCTTCACTCACACCAATCATACGATCTACATGATCATTGGCATCAAGAGAATCTAAGATTTTAAAAAACGCTGGCACTTCTCGACGACTATCCTCACACCATGTGCCCATATAGATCGTAACTTCAATGTCGTTAAACAATGAATCGATTTGTGAAACTATATTTTTGTTTACTAGATGTGCTTCGTAGTTTTTTGTAAACCAACGATTATGACCTCCGTTTTCGAGATCAGCTCTGGAGAAATCACCCAACAAATCAGTGGTAGGTGTGCAACTAACGATGCTTATAGCAATTAAAAGGACTGTGATTTTTTTCATGTTGTTAAAGTAAAGATTTTGCTGTCATTTCTTGCGGTTGCTTTACCCTCATAAGCTCCAAGACAGTTGGTGCAATATTCCCCAAATTCCCATCATTGATTTCCTTGTGTTTATCACTGATAAGAATGATTGGCACCGGATTGGTGGTATGGGCAGTATTGGGTGATCCATCTGGGTTTACCATGGTGTCACAATTACCGTGATCAGCGATGATAATAACACTAAAGCCACCTTTTTGGGCAGCATCTACCACATCTTTTGCACATTGATCAACGACCTCGCATGCCTTTATTGCTGCTTCCATACTACCTGTATGCCCAACCATATCGGGGTTTGCAAAATTGAGACATACAAAGTCAGTTTCTCTATTTTCAAGCTTTGGCACAATGGCGTCCCTTAGATCGAAGGCACTCATTTCAGGCTTTAAATCATAGGTTGCCACTTTAGGTGAGGGGCGTAAAATGCGTTCTTCTCCCATAAAGGGTTCCTCTCGACCACCATTAAAGAAAAAAGTGACGTGTGGGTATTTTTCAGTTTCCGCAATACGAATTTGTTTTTTCCCTGCAGCAGCAAGTACTTCCCCAAGTGTGTTGGTGACGTTGTCCTTGTCAAACACAACTTCCACGCCTGTAAATGATTCGTCGTAGTTTGTCAGCGTTACAAAATGCAAATCCAGTTTTTCCATGTCAAATTCAGGCATATCATTCTGATGCAATACTTGAGTTAGTTGACGGCCTCTGTCAGTTCTAAAATTAAAAAACACAACAACATCCCCTTTGTCAATGGTCGCTATTGGTTTTCCATCATCGCCTTGTTGAAAATGTGGTTCAATGAACTCATCGGTTATACCGTTTTCATAGCTTTCACGAATTGCCGTTGGTAGGTGAGTTGTGCCTTTTCCAATTCCGCGGACCAACAAATCGTATGCTTTTTTGACGCGCTCCCAACGCTTGTCTCTATCCATGGCAAAATAACGTCCAATGATGGAAGCTAATTTGGCATTAAACGTTGTGCAACTTTCTTGAAGTTGTTCGATAAAGCCTGCTCCTGATTTCGGATCCACATCACGTCCGTCGGTAAAGGCATGCACATAAACCTCGGGAACATTTGCATGGTTAGCTGCGCGAACTAGTCCAGTGACATGATTGATGTGGGCATGAACCCCTCCGTCAGAAACTAAGCCTACAAAGTGCAACTTGGCATTCGTTTTTTTTGCGATTGTAAAAGTGTCACGCAGCACGACCTCATCTTTTAGACTGTCTTGCTCAATCGCCAGGTTGATTTTGGCTAAATCTTGATAGACTACTCGCCCAGCACCCAAATTTACATGGCCAACCTCACTGTTTCCCATTTGGCCATCGGGAAGCCCAACATCCATACCGTCAGTACGTAAAGTAGCGTGGGGATAGGTTTTGTAAAGGGAATCAATAAATGGAGTTTGTGCTTGGTCAACAGCAGACACAGCTGGGTTGGGTGATATTCCCCAACCATCCAAAATCATGAGTAGTGCTTTCATAGTAACAAAGATAAGGAGAAGTACCCAAAAGAAACTGCCTATTTTCTGTCAATTAGCACTGGATTTATATCAAGAAGATGTTGGGTCTTGTACAGTGTAAAAAACGATTCATCCAAATATTCCCGGCCCAACAATTTCTCATCATTTGCGATTGCTAGTAGGGCTTGTTGCGTGAGCACTGTTAAATGTTTTTTTGCGATGGATTTATAACTGTAATGCCATGGCTCATGTGCAAAGCCTTTTCGATTGACATCATTGGTATAAACGATTACAAAACCATAGTTGCTTGCATTTTTTTCCATCCAAACCCTCAACTTGCTGTAAGGGCCGTCTCCGTAAAATTTCTCAGTCATCAGCACGTCACCCGTCGCCTCATGAGAGGCATCAATAATGTCAATGTCTGTACCCCAATGGTGACGAGAAGTGCCCGGTAGGGTAGAGTAGGTAATGATTTTTTGGATAACAGCTTGTGGCGTTAACCCATCTTCTGAAAAAGAAAGAAACTTGGCATTCCATATTTCACGTTGCCGTTTATAACTACGATAGCCAGAGACGACCTGGAGTTGAATTCCTTCTAACAAAGCCGCTTTTTGCATTTCTTCAAAAGCATTATGTGCTTCTGCGAGCATCACTCCATTGACCAGATTAATAGTCGTTTTCCCTAAAACAGTGTCTCGTTCGATATCTTGTGCGAAAGCATTCATAAATACACTCAAAAATAGGCCCTTTAGTAATTGTTTCATAATAACTCTTTTATCATCATATAATGGGGGCCAAACACAGGAACCTCAAATTGAGCTCCCTTGATTTTATATTTAAACTTTTCATAAAAAGGAACGGCATGCAAACGGGCGTTCATCCACATGATCGCAAACTCTTTTTTTTTACCTATCGATTCAGCTTCCTGAATCAATAATTGACCAATCCCTTTTCGTTGTGTGGATTGGAGTACTGCCATTCCACGAATTTGTCCGTTAGATAACTTAAACTGTGTTCCAGAAGGATTATCTAAAACCGTACAAACTCCTAGTAGAGTGCCATTCTCATAAGCTCCCAAGTGAACAGTGCTTTCTGCTTCATCTCCTGGTAAAATGCAGGATCTTCTGTCTAACCCAGGGCGAAGTACGGGGTGACGAACCTGATGTGTTGTTTCAGGCGAAATTATTTTTATGCTTACTTTTGATTGTAACATGGCAAAACTAAATTTTACATATTTAAAGGTGAACAATATAGCACAAATTGTCCCCCTCATGCAAGATTTTACTTCTTGTAAGTACTCTGACGAGGTGCTGTTGCAACGACATAAAGCGATGTTCTCTTTTGATTATGATTGTGTGGCGATTACTATTGGCAATACATTGATTGGTTTTTGTGGGCTCTGGTATCAAATGCGTCATTATTCTGGAAAAAGCTGTGAGCTCGATCATTTTTATATCGAAAAATCTTGTCAAGGAAAAGGATATGGCAAACAAATGCTTGACTGGCTTAGCACAGAGTTGAAAGATAAGGGTTATGAAGCGATTGAGTTGAACGCCTACAAGGAAAACAGCGCAGCACATCGCTTTTACCAAAGAGAGGGTTTTGACCATCTCGGCTTTCATTACGTAAAACGCTTGTAGTCACCTTGCAAGTCTCCACAATATTTTTACCTTTATAAAAATACTACAGATGAGTCGCTTGCTTGCTTTTTTGTTTTTTTTGGCCACGACTTTGTCGTTTGGTCAAAATGATTATCGGACATGGCTTCGGGGTAAAGTGCTTTATCAGGACAGTAGTGTTATAGCTGCAAACATTCTCAATACAAATTCCAAAAAAGCGACAATCACGGATGATAATGGTGAATATGCAATCGAAGTGAAGCTAGGTGATGAATTGATTTTCACCTCTCTCCAATACGAAATCAGAGCGGTGATTATTTCTAAAGAAACTCTACAACGCAATCGACTGGTGGTTGACGTCCGTGAAAAGATTACGGTTCTTGATGAGGTTGTCGTAAGTCCCACTCGACCCGAGGCCTTTTTAGATTTGCAAGAAGAGGAGTTTAAAAAAGTGGACTATTTAGATGACAAATCAACGCGTATTGAAAACGAAATTCTCCGAAAAAACGAATTGTACAATGGTGTAGATTTTATCAACATCTTTAAGTTGATGTACAAGGCCCTTCGCAAAAAGGATTCCGACGATGGTGGTGGTTCGACCTATGCCCCAAGCGATGTGATTCGTCAGATCTATCCAGATGCGTTCTTTACAGAAGAACTCAATGTTCCCCCAGACCAAATCGGTCTCTTTTTGGAGTTTATCGATGACCGTTTGGAAGCCAAAGATCTATTAAAAAAGGAAAATGAATTTCAATTGATGGATTTTTTAATCAAACAAAGTGAAAAGTTTGCAAAGGCGCAATAGGAGTTTTCTTTGGTTGGTGTGGGTTGTTGGACTTGTGGGATACGCCCAAAACATAGAAGACTTTTCAGGAAAGGTCGTTTCAGATTCTCTTGATATTTCGGGGATTCATGTTGTCAACAAAAACAGTGGGGCAACCACCATTACCAATCGAAAAGGAGAATTTTCGATAGGCGTTCAACCCACAGATACGATTCTGTTTTCTGCGGTTCATATCAAGCTCCAGGCATTGGTTTTGGACTCCTTGGTGCTCTCACAACCCGAAATCAATGTGTATATAGAGCATGCTGTCAATGAACTGCAAGAGGTCGTTGTCAAACCACATAAGCTGACGGGAAACCTCGTCGATGATGTTAATGCTTCTCCACCTCCCCCAATCAATTTTAAAGATGTTGGAATTCCGGGTTTTGAAGGAGAAAGACGAGAAAAAATAAGATACAGCAGTACAGGAAAGCTGATTTTAAGTACCTTGCTGTTGCCCATAATGCCATTGGACATTGAAGGGATGTACAAACAAATTAGTGGGTACAACAAACGCCTTCGGCAAAGTCGGAAGCTCAACAAACAACTCCAAACGGTATATCGTATGATTGATTTTTATGGTGCCGATTTTTTGCAACGCGAATTCACTTTAAGCGATAACGAGGTCTACGGCTTTGTGTTGGCTTGTGTAGAAAACAGTCTAGATATGCAAACGGATTACTTAAACGGCTATCACCCGCTTGTACTTGAAGGGATGATGCAGTTTGCAAGAACCCAAACCAAAGAATGATGAAACGAATACTTACTTTTTCGTTATTTATATGGTTGCTATTTGTTCAAGCCACAATACACCCCTATTATGTCAGTACCCTAGAGATTGATCACCGCCCCGATCGAGAGGCTTTACAAATTACGATGCGTGTGTTTACAGACGATTGGCAGTTGGTGCTCAACACCCACTATGACAAAACTCTTCGTTTGGATCCCGACACGGATACCGAGCAAGTCGTGATTCACTCCAAAGATTACCTTCAACAGCATTTGGAATTGAACCTCAATGGTACAGACGTTACCCCAAGCGTTTTAGGAAGGGAGTACCAAGACGATCAGTTGGTTCTGTATTTGGAGGTAGCAGGCGTGGCAGAACTCCAAACCCTAGCGGTGTCCAACCGTATTCTCTTTGCGGAACTGGAAGGCCAACAAAATATCGTACGAATCAAAACCCCAACAAAGCGAAAAAGCTATTTGCAAACCCAAGGACGGGCGCGGGATGTGTTTCGTGGTTTATAGTTGGATCACATTTCCAAAGGGGCGGGAGCACGCCTAAGGCGTGAGTAGCAACTTTGGTCAGCCAAAGGCTGAATGTGATCCAACAATTCAATATACCTATGTCGTATATCAAACTTCCCTAAACTGTAAACTAGAAAAAAAGCGAAATCGATTTTTTGATCTGGGCAAACGATTTAGGGCGTTTGAGTGTTCAAGATAATCATTTTTGTTGAATGATGATTGAACTATATTGTTTTGAGTTATCGTTTGTGGGTTGTGAAGAGGTTTGGTTTATGCCCATTGACAGATTAAACCGTGAGTTAAATGCTTTTTCACGTGTCGCTAAACGTCCCTATTTCAGAAAACTTAATGTAATCCAATCCTTTTCGTTATTTTTAACTCCTTTATTAAAAAAAATGTTCAACATGAAACTTTTCATTTCCTCAATATTATCAATCTTTTTTCTGCTTCCTTCCTTGGCATTAGCCCAAGAACAAAATCTAGAAGGTCCCAAACAAGGGCATACCAATCAAAACAAATTCCGTCAGCTCTACAACGAGTTTTCGACACCCAATGATTATCGAACCGCAAGTGGCGCACCTGGCCCTGCTTACTATCAGCAACGTGCCGACTACGTGATGGACATCAAAATCGATGACGAAACTCAGCGTCTTTACGGTGAAGAAACCATTACCTACACCAACAATTCACCAGATGCGTTGGCCTATTTGTGGGTACAGCTCGACCAGAATATCCGTAAAAAAGACGCTCCGTCTCTTCTAAAAAACAGCCAGTCTCTGGATCAGGTCTCGGAGTTGTCCTCCTTTGCCAATAACCACCTTGGCGATCCTTTTGATGGTGGATTCAATATCGAAAAAGTTACAGACGCTCAAGGAAAACCCCTGCCATACATCATCAATGAAACCATGATGCGAATCGATCTGCCAACCACACTACAGTCGGGTGGGCAAGTGGTGTTTTCCATCAAATGGTGGTACAACATCAACAACCACGTGGTTAACCGCGCGCGCTCGGGTTATGAGTATTTCCCTGCCGATGATAACCGTGCCTATGTGATCGCCCAGTTTTTCCCGCGCATGTGCATGTATGACGATGTAGAGGGCTGGCAAAACTATCAGTTCTGGGGCAATGGCGAGTTTGCACTTCCCTTTGGTGATTACGAGGTAAATCTTACCGTTCCAGCCAACTTTATCGTTGATGCGACAGGCGAATTGACCAATCGTAAGGAAGTGTTTTCCAAAGAAATGATGAATCGCTATAAGCTCGCCAAAAAAACCTATGATAAGCCCGTGATGATTGTCACCCATGAAGAAGCGGAGGCCAACGAAAAAACCACGACAACCAAAACCAAAACATGGAAGTTTTCCGCTAAGAATGTTCGGGACTATGGCTTTACAACATCAAAAAAATACATATGGGATATGATGGCTGTTAAGGTTGGTGACCGCGATGTCATGGCTGTTTCACTTTATCCAAAAGAGGGGAACCCACTTTGGGAAGAATGGTCTACTCGTGCAGTTGCACAAACCCTGGAAACCGTATCAAGATTCACCTTTGACTATCCCTACCACAAAGCCATTTCGGTTCATGCCAAAAATCAAGGTATGGAATACCCCATGATTTGCTGGAATTACGGTCGTCCTGATGAGGATGGGACCTATAGTGATCGTGTCAAATTTGGAATGATTTCGGTGATTATCCATGAGGTTGGGCACAACTATTTCCCGATGATTGTCAACTCCGACGAACGTCAATGGGGCTGGATGGACGAAGGGTTAACCACCTTTATACAATATTTAACAGAGCAAGAGTTTGGAAAGCGGTATCCTGCATCGATCCCTGGCTTGGACAAATACCCATCCCGTAGAGGTGAGGCCAAGAAAATTGTACCCTATATGTCGGATGATCAAGACTTTTTAGCACCGATTATGTCCAATCCCGAAAATGTATTTCAACTGGGCCCTAATGCCTATGGAAAACCTGCGACTGCACTCAATATTCTGCGGGAAACCATCATGGGTTCAGACCTGTTTGACCACGCGTTTAAAACCTATTCTCAGCGATGGATGTTTAAACACCCAACCCCAGAAGACTTTTTCCGTTCTATGGAAGACGCTTCTGCTGTCGATTTAGACTGGTTTTGGAGGGGATGGTTCTATACCACGGATTTTGTAGATATCGGCGTGGAAAGTGTAAATACTGTACAGGTGACGAGTGAACCATCCGCATCATACTTAGAAAGACTGGAGCGTTTTGGATATTCGATAGATGATTTCCCGCCACTAGTTTTTCGGGTCAGTGAGGAAGATGAGGACTATGACGAAAACGCCGCTCCATTTGCCGCGCTCGATACAGGAGAATATCTAGCAGAAAACGGACTCACAGTTGCCCAAGAAAATTTAGCAAAAGCCAATTATCTGTATGAAATTACGTTTAACAAACCCGGTGGTTTGGTCATGCCAATTTTGGTCGAGTACACCTATGCAGATGGTTCCACAATGTCCGAGCGGTACCCAGTACAGATTTGGCGTAAAAATGACAATAGCTACACGCGGGTATTGACTTCTGAAAAGGAGATTGTAGGTGTTCAAGTTGACCCCAATGAGGAAACAGCCGATGTGAATACCACCAATAATTCTTGGCCTAGAGAGGAAGTCATGACAGACTTTGACCGCTTTAAAGAAAGCAACTAAATGTGATTTTGTCCGTCGGTTGGTTTTACCGACGGACAACTTTCGGTTTTGAGCGAATCAGTAGAACTACCTATCTTTACCACATGATTTACTTTATCAGCGGAGCTGAACTCGTCTTCGTATTTTTTATTATCCTTCTTGTCTTTGGTGCCGATCGGGTGCCTGAAATTGCGCGAACTATTGGCAAAGGAATGAGACAAGTGCGCAATGCTACTCAAGACATTAAAGATGAAATTCAGAAATCTGCCGAGAAGCAAGGACTAGACACCGATCAAATTGAACAGCAAATCCGTGAAGTTAAAGATGAAGTGGAAGACATTGCGGGTTCAATCAAACGTAAACCCTAACGTTTTCTGGTGATTGTAAGACCATCCCTGACTGGTAAAACAACCGTCTCGACTCTCAAATCCGTATTGATTTTATGATTGTACTCCTGCAGTGCGCTTGTGGATTCGTCATTTCCTTTTTCTAATACTTTGCCCGACCACAATACATTGTCAGAAAGAATGACTCCGCCAGAACGAAGCTTATCTACGACCAAATCAAAATAAAGAGGATAGTTTTCCTTGTCAGCATCCAGAAAAATTAAATCATAAGGTCCAGTTAGGGTTTTTATAACATTGGTTGCTTGACCCAAGTACTGAACGATCTTACTTCCATAGCAAGATTCGTCAAAATAACGACGCTGTATATCCCACAATTCTTCATTGCAATCTATGGTATCAATACTCCCATCCTCTGTAAGTCCTTCAGCCAAGCACAATGTCGCATAACCAGTATATGTGCCCACTTCTAAAATTCTTTTAGGGGATATCATTTTTGACAACATTGCCAACAAACGTCCTTGGTAAGACCCACTCAACATCCGTGGCTGCAATACCTTTTGGTGTGTTTCTCTATCCAATGTTTTTAACAAAGAGGATTCCTTCATGCTGTGATCCTCGATATATTTTTGCAATTTATCTGAAATAAAATTCATTAGCGTGTTGGTTTTGCATAGACAAAGCGTTCAATAAGCTTTGGTTTCGAGTACCCGTCCAAGCCATTGATACTTACCGATCCAGCATGTTCAAGATTTAACCAACCGTCAGCTTGAAGAATGCCATCTTCTATGTGTATAGCCTCAATTTCACTGACTAGCAGTAACGTGTTGTTTTCTTTTATGGGGTACTCATTGAGAAAACGGCAACCCAGTCGTACTTTGGCGTCTCTGACAAAGGGGGCTTGAAAACCATCGAGATACTCTGGCTCGAAGTCCGTTTTGCTAAACTCCGAAACGTCTTCTGGATATTTGGCAGAGGTGTGATGTGCATCTGCAACGGATTTATAGTGAATGTGATTGACGGTGAATAAAGAAGATTCTTTGAGGTTTCGATAAGTGTCTCTTGGCACAGTCGTTGGACGCAATACAAAGCCAATCAGAGGAGGATTACTGCCCAAGTGGGTAATGCTGCTAAAGACGGCTAGATTTGTCTTTCCTTCTTTGGATTGGGTTCCGATGAGGTTGGCTGATTTATAGCCTGTACAGCTGTTGATTAGATTGAGACGGAAGATTTTTTCCATCGCATCGATGTCTGATCTTTTGAAGTGCAACATTTCTTTTTTACAAACATAAACAATCTGACGATTTTGTTTTATTTTTGGCAACTTAATGGGGTCATTAACTCAGTTGGTTCAGAGTGTCGCCTTGACAGGGCGGAAGTCATTGGTTCGAATCCAATATGACCCACAATTAAGATGACTTATCAAGTTGAAATCACCCTAAAACCCTTTACAAGAGGGTTTCATTTGATCACTGATGATATCATTGCGGCACTACCCAATCAGACGGGGATTGTGCATGTGTTTATCAAACACACCTCTGCAAGTCTTACAATCAACGAAAATGCTGACCCGAGCGTACGCGTTGATTTTGAAACCCATTTCAACAAAATGGTCTCAGAGTCTGACGATCATTACACCCACACTTTGGAAGGAAAAGACGATATGACGTCCCACATAAAAAGTAGTATTTTAGGTTCATCGGTGTCATTTCCAATCAAAAATGGGGTTCCTCAACTCGGAACCTGGCAAGGGGTGTATTTGTGTGAACATAGAAACAAGGCAAGTGGGAGAACAATTTTTATCACATGCATCGGATAGCATTTCTGTATGCCATGGGCTATTGATAGCGAGTGGACAAGTTCATTTACTTTCTAAAGAAGTAAACCAATAAGCTCAAAACAATACTGACCAGTAGGGAAGTACCAAGTTGGAAGTAAAACGTCCAATTTTCTCCCCCAAATCGAAAGTCAAGCGGGTTTTTAACGCTATACTTTTCTCCCAATAGTAGTACGCCTCCGATGAGAACAAGAATCAATCCGAGAAATAAAATGGTGCGCCCCATTAGTGAAAAACGTCTACTAATTTTTCGAGTGTAAAACTGCGAGATCCTTTTACGAGCAGCGATGCTTGTCCAAGAGAGGTTTTTGAGAAGTAATCCATGGCCTGGTCAACATTAGAAAAGTACTTGTCAGCTGAAACAAAAGGTGCGAAAGCAGAGCCAACCCAATAGCAATCATCAATCGGAGAGGTATTTGTCCAATCTACGAGTTGTTTGTGTTCGATTTCTGTGTGCTTTCCGAGTTCATTCATTTGTCCAAGAATTGCAATCTTTTTCCCTTCTTTTTTCGAAAAGCTCGTTAGGGCAGCATGCATACTTGTGGGGTTGGCGTTGTAGGCATCAAGGGTAATTTGGAGACCTTTTTTGCGAATGAGTTGGGAACGGTTGTTCTCTGATATATAGGACTCTAGTGCAGTTTTTGCGTTTTGTGATGATACCCCAAAGTAACGACCGATAGCATAGGCAGCCAAGGCATTGTAGCCATTATAAGCCCCGCTGAGTTGGGTTTGTATCTCTTGATGATCAACCTCAATGCGAATCGCATCTTCTTCAGCGAAAAGAGTTGCAGACAACCTTGCCGATGTGCCTGTTCCATAGGTGATGGGATTTTGCCCTTTGAACTGTGCCATGATTTTTGAATCGTCGGCATTGGCAAAAATCAGACCGTTTGTGTTTTTGAGATAGTCATAGAGTTCTGATTTGGCTTTGACAACCCCTTCCAAGCTGCCAAATCCCTCAAGATGTGCCTTGCCGAAATTGGTAATCAGCCCAGCATTTGGTTGAGCAATATTGGCCAATAATGCAATCTCACCTGGGTGATTGGCACCCATTTCGACGACACCGATTTCGGTGTCCTCTTCTAACGAAAGCAAGGTGAGAGGAACGCCAATATGATTATTGAGGTTTCCTTGCGTGGCCACAGTAGTGAAGGTAGTGCTTAGCACCGAATGAATGAGTTCTTTGGTGGTGGTTTTTCCATTGCTTCCTGTGAGTGCAATGATGGTAGTTCCGAGATGTGCTCTGTGTTCTGTTGCAAGCTCTTGAAGAGCCACCAACGAATGTGGAACTCGTACAATGCGATCATCTTTCAAGTCGATGTCTTCGTCGATGACAACAGCCGATGCACCCATTGTAAGCGCTTTTTCTACAAAGGAATTTCCGTTGAAGTTTGGCCCGCTGAGCGCAAAGAATAGTTCCCCTTTTTGTAGTTTTCGAGTATCCGTACAAACTCCACTAGCGTCTCTAAATATGTTGTAAAGCGCTGACATCAGAAGGTGGATAAATAATTGAAGTTTTCCGCTTAATTTTTGGGGATGCCACGAGGTTTACGGCTTTCACTTGTGCTGCCTAGATACGACATGGCACAGCGGAATCCGATGTAATCAGCTGCCAAAAACTCAGGCATATATCGTCGTTGTGCTGGATCGAGCCAGAAAGCACGATCTTTCCAAGATGCTCCTTTAATTACGCGTGTTTTGTCGGAAACAAGTGTAAGTCTTTTTTCTCCTTGCTCTCTTTCTTTTGAGAAAGCGTCTTTATACATTTCTGTTTCATCTCTTTCATACAGCTCATCTCCATCAGCATAAGCGAGATTGTTCGCAGTCAGCCCATTTGAGTTAAGTAATTCTTCTTGACTTTGTATTGACTCAAAGTCATTAGGATTGATATTATCTTTCATGATAGATCCGGGTAACTGGTCGTAAATCGTTCTTCCAGCCGGATTTTTATCATCAAAAAGAGGTTCTGTCGCCACTTTGACTTTTCCGTCTTCAGTAATATAGTTTTGAAAGACATTCCCTCTAAAATAATTCATGTCGCTAATCTCGTTGTTTGTGATTGGGCGATACACATCAGCAACCCATTCTGAAACGTTGCCCGCCATTCCATAAAGACCGAAATCATTGGGTGGATATTGACGAACGTCAGCAGTTATTTCCGCATCATCATTCGACCATCCAGCAACCCCACTGTAGTCACCACGACCTTGTTTGAAGTTCGCAAGTTGGTCACCAGCATTTCGTTGTTGTGACACTCGCGATGAATCGCCAGACCATGGATATTTTTTCTTACCTTGATATGAATTGTATTCACGAATACCTGCAAGTCCTAAAGCAGCATATTCCCATTCAGATTCTGTGGGTAATCGATATTCCGGAAGTACGATCCCATACTCAACACTCGCATTGGTTACTTTGACCTGATCTTCTTGATCTCCTTCTCCACGAACGGTAATTTGCGCTTCTTTACCAACAAAATCCTGAACATTATTTTCGGTTGCATTCTCAACATCACTTACATTCTCAGCATCATAATTTCCTCCATAGACAAGATCAGGTCTTTTAAGATAAGTTTCTGTGTCAAAATTGAGGCCATTTTGAATGCTTTTTGATGTTCTAGCCCCTTTGGCAATCCATCCTTTTTGTTCCAGTATAATTTCATTGACTCTATTGGTTCTCCACTTTGCAAAGTTACTTGCTTGCTGCCAGCTCACTCCAACAACAGGGTGTGTTTGAAATGCAGGATGACGCAAATAGTTGTTCACCATATCATCATAAAATCCTAATTGATTTCTCCAAACAAGTGTATCTGGCAAAGCCGATAGGTAAATATCAGGTTGAGAAGCAAACACACGTTTTAACCAATCTAAATATTCGATATACATAAGGTTGGTGACTTCGGTTTCGTCCATGTAAAAAGAACGAACTTGCATTCGTGTTGGTGTATTGTTCCAATCCTTCATCACATCGTCTTGGACACGTCCCTTGGTGAAAGTACCGCCATGCACTAATATCAAATTGGGTCCTTGAATCTGGTCCTTGTAGTCTTTTCCTTTATAATCAAAACCGCCACTTTCTCCAATTTTCCAACCTGTTGCACTGGATGCGCCATTTTTGAAAGAACCATTGGAGCTACAGCTCATGAATGAACAAGAGATAGCCAACAGGGATATTAGTGAAATGAAGGATTTGCGTTTCATACAAAAACATTTAGGTGTGCAAGATAGTAAATATGTGTAAATTTGCTTATCATATTCGTAGATTATATTTAAATAACGATAAATTTCAGTCATTATTTTATTTTATTTTTTTTTCGGGTACTAGAATCATATCTTTTGCGTTATAAAATTTGTATGCGTTTATTGATCCTTTTTGTACTCCCAACTTTCCTTTGGGCTCAACAGCGTGATTTTCATTTGAATTGGGATGAATATGCCCAAGTTCAGGTTCTGGATGATGTTCTAAACATTCCCCAGCCAAAGGGGTGTTCCATTTTTTTTGATGAGACAACAAACACTTTCTCTACTGGAATCACTATCGAAATCGATGACCCGACAAACAGTCAATTTGTAATTGAAAACATTCAATCTGTTAAAATTCCACATGAACAAATTGGCGATTTACTTGCTAATGAATTGCCTTCATCTCCAGATTTTAGTATTCACAAAACTAAAAATAGATTTTCTCACCAAGTGTATATCCGTTTAGAACCGTTTTTTCTTGTCAATGGTTTTATACATGCAGTCAAGAACTTTTCGTTGGTCTCTCAATATGCTAGCTCCAGTCATCATCAAGCGGTACAAAGCGATTTCTCCCTTCCGAACACACTGCCTCAAAGTGGCTATCGTTTTGAAGTTGCCCATACAGGTATTCATAAAATCACAGGTAAATTTCTTCGTGATTTGGGTGTTCCAATCGGAACGGTTAACCCTCAGAAATTAAAAATTTTTGGACTTGGTGGAACAATGCTCCCTCTTAAAAATGGCGCAGCTGCCAATGTGAACGTTGGAATGTCAGAAAACCCACTTCAATTGGTTGGTATGGATGATGGTCATTTTGACGATAATGATTACATCCTTTTTTATGCAAAAGGGTTGGGCGAGTGGAATGAAGAAAGTAACACGGCGATCAATCTTTTTCAGGATCGAGCAAACTATATACTTTCCCATGATGGTGAGGCTGGCTTACGTGTCAATACACTTGCCTCTTTACCTTCTACATCGACACACCAAACAAGGGGAGAGTCAACAGTTCATTTCGAAGAAGACAAAACAAACATTGCACAAATGGGAAGAGTTTGGTTGGGGGATTCCTTTCTAAACAACACCACTCGTGTTTATCCAATTGACCTAGAGGGGTATGCTCCTGGGACGAGTGTGGAACTCACAGTTTCTGGGGCGGGTGTTTCAACAAATAGCAGCCAGTTGACCGTCAGCATTGATGATGTGAATTTTGATATTTTTTTAAATTCAACCCAAACTCTTGTCAAAGCTTTTCTTAATCGAGAAACGGAAAATTTTATACCGCGCAATAGTGATATGCAAGTAGAGGTTCTCTATAATTCCTTTGGTTTGACTTCTGCTATTGGATATCTCGATTATATCCGTGTCAATTATCAACGCTCATTGGATGGAAATCTTGGTCAATTTGGTTTCACACCACTGACCACAGAAACCCATCGTGCCTCGAATGCAGATGCCATCTGGGAGCTCTACGACGACGGAAGCATTTCGGTATATCAATCCAATGGTGCTGACATCTATTTTACCCCAAGTAAAAATGTGACCAGGCTCCATCTATACAACGAAAACGATGCTCATGCACCCATGCGTAGTGATTTGGGCGACAGCTTTGCCTCTCCAAATCTTCGTGAGCAACTGATCAATGGGGCGGAATACATCATTATTGCCAAGGAAGAATTTGTGGAAGAAGCGAACCGACTTGCAATGCATCACCGAACCCACACAGGATTACAAACCCAAGTGTTACTACTTTCGGACATTTATGATGACTTTAACGCTGGAAATATAGACATTGCTGCCATTCGTAATGCCATTCGATATGCATACTTTAACAACACGGACGAAAACAAACCTAAATATATCTGTTTGTTTGGAGACACAAGTTACGATTACAAAGACCGTGTTTTAGGCAACAACAATATCGTGCCTACTTTTCAAGCACTCCAAAGTTTCCATTTGGCAAACAGTTATATGTCTGATGATTTTTATGCTATGATGGATGATGACGAGGGGAATTTGGGTTATGCAGACCGAATGGATATTGCGGTTGGACGAGTATTATTTGACACGAAATATGGTGCCCTCGCTGTTGTGAATAAAGCCATTGATTATAGTTTGTCCTATGGTGATTGGCAAAACACACTGACCATATTGTCTGATGATCCAGACCAAAGTTGGGAGAATGTTATACAAGAAAAATTGGATCATTTGGGCGAAGAGATCATTTTGCACAAACCGTTTATAAATTTGCAAAAAATTCATTCCGACAGCTATGAGCAAGTTGTTTCAGCATCTGGCAACCGTTACCCAGGAGTCAATGAAGCTTTGAAAAATCAATTTATTCAAGGAACTCTTGCCATTAATTATTTTGGGCATGGAGGAGAAACAGGACTTTCGTCAGAGTCCATTTTTGACAGAGAGTTTGCCGACCGTTTGTATCACCCAGGGAAGTATCCGCTTTTTGTCACGTCCACTTGTGAGTTTAGTCGCTTTGACAACCCTGAAGAATATACAGTTGGAGAGGCCAGTTACGCCAATCCGGCAGGTGGCGTCATCGGATTGATTTCGACCACAAGGCAGATTTATGTCACCAATGGAATTAATTACAATAAAATTATTGCGAAATATTTGTACGCACTTGACTCTGACGAGTACACAACAATATCTGAAGCTTTGCGGTTAGCTAAAAATGAATTTTCAGGAACTTCTCAAAGGCGAATTGTATTTTACATCGGTGACCCTGCTCTCAAATTGGCGATCCCCAGCACCAAGGTTGATCTCACACATTTTAATGGAAGTTTAATAGCTGAGTTGAGCGACGAGCACAAGCAAATGAGTGCGCTAGATCGTGTGAACCTCGCTGGTCAAGTCTCGGACGCAGATGGAAATCTTCGCAGCGATTTTGACGGGGAGATTGTAGTTACAATTTTTGACAAAGGGATTCAAAAAACCACACTAGGCAATGACGGCAATGGAACCTTTACTTATAACGCACTTGGGAATGTTGTTTTTAAAGGAAATGCAGAGGTCGTTGATGGGTTCTGGGATCTAGAGCTTGTGATCCCAAAAGACATTTCACTACCCAACGGACAGGCCCGCATCAGTTTGTATGCTGTTAACAACGAGAGAATCAACAAATTAACGGGACTGTCAAACGATTTATTTATCGGAGGCATAAATGACAATCCAGAGAATGATAATTTGGGACCAACCATTGAACTCTTTTTGGATAATGAGAATTTTGAAAGTGGAGATTTAACGGGGTCGAACCCAAAGTTGATTGCCAATTTTCATGACGAAAACGGAATTAATACCTCAGGTGGTTTAGGTCATGAACTCTTGGCTGTTTTGGACGGAGTAACCCAAAAACCGATCATTCTCAATAATTTTTATCGAACAAATCTGAGTGATTTTCGTTCCGGATCGCTCGATTATGTGTTTAGTAATTTAAGCCCTGGAAATCATAATCTTACCGTTACGGCTTGGGATACTTACAATAATTTTTCAACCCAAACTATTGATTTTGTTGTCTCGGATAAAAATAATATTATTATTAATAGCATCTATAATGTACCTAACCCTTTCCAAACTAAAACCACGTTTTGGATCAATCATAACAAGCCTAGAGAACTTCTTGAAGCAAATGTTGTCATCCATGACATCAGCGGAAAAAAAGTATGGGCTCACACACAAACTTTGTACTCAGGAGACAGCGGAAGCAGCGAAATTACTTGGGATGGTAAATCGTACAATGGTGTAGTCTTAAACAAAGGAGTATATTTGTGTACGATTAGTTTAAAATCTACGTTTTCTAATACAAATTTCACAGAAAGTCATAGAATTATATTACACTAATATTCAAAATGAAGAAAATCACCTTTATTATTTTAATGCTAGTTTCAGCAATTGCGTTCTCCCAAAACCGAGTAATTACAACTGGCGTTCCCTTTTTGTTAATTACATCCGACGCAAGATCTGCAGGTATGGGTGAGCAAGGAGTTGCCACATCACCAGATGCATATTCACAAAACTGGAACCCATCAAAATATACTTTTGCGTCTAATCAATCAGGACTGGGAATTAGCTACACGCCATATTTGAGTCAGTTGGTCAACGATATTTTCCTGTCCAATATCAACTATTATGCGGTAACGTCTGAGCGTTCTGCATGGGCTGCAAGCTTAAAGTATTTTAGCTTGGGTGAAATTGAGCTAGGGCAAACTCCTGCGGATTTCATCAACCCACTCATTGAGCGTCCAAACGAATTTGTTGTTGATTTTTCCTACGCACTAAAACTTAACGAGTCTTTTTCGTTGGCTGTTACCGGAGCATTTGTGAATTCGGACCTAAAAATTGGATCTTCTTTTGATGACGCGTCCTCTGCTAGCACGGTTTCTTTTGGTGTTTCGGGGTATTATCAATCCAAACAAAGTTCATTTGAATCTTTTGAAGGAAAGTGGCGTAGTGGATTTTACCTCAGCAACTTGGGACCTAAACTTTCGTATGAAAAAGATGGCTTCTCTGATTATTTACCTACCAATCTTAAACTTGGTGGTGGATTTGACTTCATTTTTGATGCATATAACACTGTAACTCTTTCTCTAGAATTGAACAAGCTTCTTGTGCCAACACCTAGCGAGCCAATTTATGGAACAGACACTGATGGAGGACAAATTATCGAAGGTTACACTCAACCAGATGTGAGTTTTTTGAGTGGTATCTTTAAGTCCTTTGGAGATGCTCCTGATGGTTTTGGTGAAGAGTTGAAAGAATTTACGTGGGCACTTGGCGCAGAATTTAACTACAACAATGCTTTTGCACTTCGTACGGGATATTTTAATGAGCATGAGGATAAAGGCGCTCGAAAATTCATAACGCTTGGCGCTGGATTTAAATACAACCTGATTGATATTGACTTGTCGTATCTGATTTCCGCAACCAAAGTGATCAATCCGTTGGAAAATACACTTCGTTTTGCATTGACATTTAACTTTGGTGACACACGAGAAAACTAGAGATTATCAACATTGTTTGAATAAACACTGTTCCCGTTTTTTCACAAAGTGGGAAAGCATTACCTTTGCATTTTAATAGCGGGTGTAATCGAAAGATATTGATTCTATGAAAGAAGTAACCAAAGACACTTATTTAAATTGGTACAAGGATATGCTCTTCTGGCGTAAATTTGAAGATAAACTTGCTGCCGTTTATATTCAACAAAAAGTACGTGGATTTTTACACCTATATAACGGTCAAGAGGCTGTACTAGCAGGCTCACTCCACGCAATGGATTTGACCAAAGACCGCATGATTACTGCTTATCGAAATCACGTACAGCCAATCGGAATGGGAGTTGACCCCAAAAAAGTAATGGCTGAGCTGTATGGTAAAGCAACAGGAACTTCACAAGGACTTGGTGGATCGATGCACATTTTCTCAAAAGAACACCGATTCCACGGAGGACACGGGATTGTTGGAGGCCAGATACCACTTGGTGCTGGAATGGCTTTTGGCGACAAATATCATGGGAGTGATGCGGTAACTCTCTGCTACATGGGAGACGGAGCAGTCCGTCAGGGTTCGCTTCATGAAACTTTAAACCTTGCCATGCTGTGGAAACTTCCCGTAGTGTTTATTGTCGAAAACAACGGATATGCGATGGGAACTTCTGTAGAAAGAACAGCAAGCCACACAGATATTTGGAAACTCGGACTTGGTTATGAGATGCCGTGCGGCCCAATCGACGGAATGGATCCAGTCAAGGTTGCAGAGGGAATCTCAGAAGCGATTCAAAGAGCTCGTAAAGGAGATGGACCTACTTTCTTAGAGGCAAAAACATACCGCTATCGTGGACATTCAATGTCAGATGCGCAACATTACCGCACAAAAGATGAAGTCAATGAATATCGAAAGATTGACCCTATTACTCAAGTGCGTGAACATATTGTAAAAAATGAATTTGCATCCGAAGAGGATCTCGATAAAATTACTGCTGATGTCAAGGCACGTGTGCAAGAATGTAGCGAATTTGCTGAATCTTCACCTTATCCAGACACTTCGTTGATGTATGATGCAGTTTACGAACAAAAAGATTATCCATTTTTAGCACATAAATTATAATATGGCGATTGTAGTTAACATGCCGCGGTTGAGCGACACCATGGAAGAAGGAACGGTTGCATCGTGGTTAAAAAAAGTTGGAGAAAAAATTGAGGAAGGCGACATTCTAGCGGAGATCGAAACCGACAAAGCAACAATGGAATTCGAGTCTTTCAATGAGGGATATCTGCTTCATATTGGAGTGGCGGAAGGTGAAACCGCCGTCGTCGATAGCTTGCTTGCTATTATTGGATATCAAGGCGAAGATATCAGTAGCTTGCTCACGAGTGAAACCGCAGAAGAAAAAGTATCAGAAGAAGTCAATGATGCACCTGAAGAAGCAAACAAATCTGCTGCAAAATCTGCTCAAATTCCAGCCGACGTAGAGGTGGTCAAAATGCCTCGATTGAGCGACACTATGGAAGAAGGCACGGTCGCTTCATGGCTTAAAAATGTAGGGGACAAGGTTGAGGAAGGCGATATTTTAGCTGAAATCGAAACTGATAAAGCAACAATGGAATTTGAATCGTTCTATAATGGAGAACTTTTACACGTAGGTGTGCAAGTTGGAGAATCTGCCGTTGTTGACAGTTTGTTGGCAATCATTGGGCCAAGTGGAACAGATGTTTCCGCAGTCATCGCTTCAGCTTCTGCTGGTGTAGCTCCTTCAGTTGCGGAGGAACCAGTATCAACTCCTGCTATGCCAAGTCCAACACAAACAACATCAGCACCACCGCCAACACCATCAACAACAAGTGACAGTGGTCGCATTATGGCTTCACCACTTGCCAAGCGTATTGCTGCTGAAAAAGGAATTGACTTAGGACAAGTGATAGGGTCAGGAGAACACGGACGAATTGTCAAGCGAGATGTTGAGCAGTTTGTCCCTAGTTCAGCACCCGTTGCTGCAGGACCTTTTGTGCCAAAAGGACAAGAGTCTTCAGAAGATATTCCAAATTCTCAAATGCGTAAAGTTATTGCGAAGCGCCTGGCAGAATCCAAATTCTCCGCTCCCCATTACTATTTATCTGTCGAGTTTGACATGGATCCTGCTATTGCCTTTCGTAAACAATACAACGAATTACCAGACATCAAGGTGTCTTTTAACGATATTGTTGTAAAAGCAACGGCCTTAGCTTTGAAACAACACCCGCAAGTCAACTCCCGTTGGTTTGACGATCGCATGCAACTCAACCACCACGTACATATTGGTGTGGCTGTCGCTGTTACTGATGGACTAGTTGTCCCTGTCGTTCGTTTCACTGATGAAATGGCGCTTCCTCAGATTGGTGCACAAGTAAAAGACTACGCCGTTCGTGCAAGAGACAAAAAACTTGCACCCAATGAAATGGAAGGAAGTACATTTACTGTGTCTAACCTCGGAATGTTTGGTATCGATGAGTTCACCTCAATTATAAATCAGCCCAATTCGGCGATTCTTTCAGTGGGTGCCATTGTGCAAAAACCCGTAGTTAAGAATGGTGAAATTGTGGTGGGCCACACGATGCAGCTTACTTTGGCGTGTGATCACCGTACCGTTGACGGAGCAACAGGCGCTCAGTTTCTTCAAACCCTACGTGAATATATCGAAAACCCTCTTCGTTTGGTCATTTAAATCCATTCATGCAAAACGCAAAGCATGTTATCGTAACAGGTGCCAGTCGAGGGATTGGCCGTGCTTTGGTTGATGTATATGTTGATATGGGTCATCAAGTATGGGCACTTTCCCGAAACATTGAATCGTTACAAAACCTCAAAGGAGTACATGCGGTGGAATTGGACATCACTGTCGAAAAACAAATTTCCGATTGGGTTTCTTCTTGCGGTGTCGACCACTTTGATGTATTGATTAACAATGCGGGCATGCTCATCAACAAGCCTTTTTCTGAAACGACTCTTGAAGACTATGAGGCTGTTTACCGTGTGAATGTCTTTGGGGTAGCACAATTGATTCGTCATTTGTTGCCTTTGTTTTCAAAACAGACTCACATTGTCAATATAAGTAGTATGGGTGGTGTTAACGGCTCGGCTAAGTTTCCAGGTCTTGCTGCTTATAGCAGTAGCAAGGGTGCGCTAGGCATCCTCACCGAACTTTTGGCAGAGGAATTTAAAGACGAAGGACCTCGCACCAACGCATTGGCATTGGGTGCGGTACAGACCGAAATGCTTGCCGAAGCTTTTCCAGGCTATGAAGCGCCAGTGAGCGCAGCTCAAATGGCGAACTATATCGCTGACTTTTCACTCACAGCACATCAATTATTCAACGGCAAAGTTCTTCCACTCAGCCAATCTACTCCATGAGTTCGTTTAGCTCGTATTTGCCCGAAAATGCGCGTACTATGTGTTTCGATTTGATCAAAGACCATAAGATCACGATTCGAGTAGTCAACCCAAGACGCACTAAACACGGAGATTTTCGAAAATTCCCTGATGGCCGTTCACAAATCACGCTCAACAAAATGGAGAATCCTTATCGATTCTTAATCACATTTGTCCATGAATGGGCGCATTGGCTTGTGATTCAAAAAAGTAACTTTCGCACCCAACCTCATGGAAATTTGTGGAAACAAACGTTCAAAACATTGATGCTCCCATTTTTAAATGACCAGATTTTCCCCGAACTTTTGTTGCAGCCTCTTGCTCGTCACATGAAAAGCCCAAAGGCGACGCTAGACGCCGACACTGCCTTGGCTGTTGTTTTAAAAAAATACGACCCTGCTAACGACAAATCTTTTATTTTTGAGTTGGAATCAGGCACTCGTTTTATAGCTGACAATGGAAAAACCTATATCTTAGGTCATCTGCGAAGAAAGAGATATGCTTGTGTACAAGAGGCAACTGGTCGAACCTATCTCTTTGCCGCTCACGGAGAAGTTCAGGTTGTGAATAATGATAAATCAATTGAATGATGGAATCTAAATTTGACTTTCAAGAAGACACGAATGTTGCGAAAAAACAGGTGCAGCAAGAAGCAAAGGGATTTTTTATTAGTGTTTTTCGATTTATTTCTGCTCTGTTGTCTATTCGAAGAGATACAGACTATAAAGCAACACTTCAAGCGATTCACGATGATATTCCACTTCGTGGTGCGACTGCTTGGGTGTTGATTTGCTCGATTTTTTTGGCATCAATTGGACTCAATGCCAATTCGACAGCTGTTGTGATTGGTGCGATGTTGATTGCTCCGCTTATGGGTCCTGTGTTGGGTATTGGTGTTTCTTTGGCGCTTAATGACTTGGCTACTCTTCGTAGGTCTTTGGTCAATTTTGGTGTGATGGTGCTATTGAGTGTCCTCACCGCTACTCTGTTTTTCACTTTCTTTCCTTTGCGAGAAGAATCAAGTGAGCTCCTTGCGCGAGTTAGCCCTGATATTCGCGATGTGCTTATTGCATTTTTTGGGGGCTTGGCCCTTATTATTGCTCGAACCAAAAAGGGAACTATAGCGTCTGTCATTTTCGGAGTCGCCATTGCCACTGCTTTAATGCCACCGCTTTGTACGGTTGGCTATGCACTAGCGCATTCTAATATTTCGTATGCTGTAGGTGCCTTGTATTTGTTTGCCATCAACGCGAGTTTTATTGCCCTTGCCGCATACTTGGTTATCAAATTGCTTCGTTTTCCAATGACAGAATATGCCAATGCAAAAAGTCGTAGACGTACATCACGACTGGCAACTCTCTTGGCGTTGCTACTGGTTATCCCAGCGGTCTTTACGTTTGTGGATGTTCTCCAAAAAAGTCGCTTTCAGGCTGCAGCAATATTATTTCTCGAAAACGAATTGACAGGAATTGACAATGCTGATTATTTGCGACAGACAGCACGAATCGAGTTCGCAGATCCTCAATCCAAAGTTATCATCAATACCTTTGGTATGGCGCCACTTGCGCCAGCAGTGGAGTCTTTACTTAAAGAACGAATTAAAACCTATGAATCACTTGCTACAACCGAGTTGATTATCAATCAAATGGAGCGTGAAAACAACGTGTTTGATCAGCAGCGCTACCTTCTTGAACTCCGTAAACGTGACTCTTTGGAGTTGATGCGTAAACAAACTCAAATCACTTTACTTGAGGAGCGTATCGGAGAGTTAGACGTTAAAAAAGAGAGCAATCTTACTTTTAGTCAGCTGGCCAGGGAGTTGAAAGTGATTAGCCCTTATGCTCGTCAAGTACGCTATGCGCAGACATTTATATCAAATTTTGATGAAGTAGACACCTTGGCAATCTTTAGCATTCAGTGGGAATCTTCCCTAGACTCGGTTGGTGTTGTGGAAGAAGAAAACCGATTGCGCAACTGGCTTGAACTCAAACTCAAGAATCGCCCTTTTCGACTCGAAAGTAGTAACTAGTTTTCGAGATAGAGCTTTCTTACTTTTTTGAATAAGTTGGAAGAATAGACAAAGTCTGTTACAGCTTCGTTATCGGTTTTAAAGATGTTATCTTTTGTTCCTTCCCATTCTTTTCCACCATTTTCAAGAAAGAGTATTGTTTCACCAATTTCCATCACCGAATTCATGTCATGAGAGTTAATGACAGTTGTGATGTTATTTTCATGTGTAATTTCTTGGATGAGGTTATCGATAACGATAGCAGTTTTTGGATCGAGGCCTGAGTTAGGTTCGTCACAAAACAGATATTTTGGTCGCATCACGACAGCGCGCGCAATTGCAACTCGCTTTTGCATTCCACCTGATATTTCATTAGGAAGCTTGTTTCGAGCATCGGAGAGGTTGACTCGTTCAATGACAGATTCGGCTTGCGCAATCATTTCCGATTCGGAAAGTTTCGTGAGCATACGTATGGGAAAAAGTACATTTTCCAACACTGTCATGGAATCAAACAGTGCACTGCCTTGAAAGACCATACCAATCTCTCTACGCAAAGTGCGGTGTTCATCATCGGTCATGGACGAAAACGGGGTGTTTTCAAAATAAATTTCTCCTTTATTGGGTGTAAACAGACCAAGAAGGATTTTCAGTAATACGGTTTTCCCAGAACCACTTTGGCCGATCACCAAGTTGGTCTTCCCTTTTTCAAACTCCGTTGTAATTCCTTTTAAGACGGCAGTGTGATCAAAATATTTTTGGATGTTTTCGAGTCGTATCATCTTAGGAGAAAAACATATGAGTTGTGAAATAATTAACAACAATAATCACTACCGAACACCACACAAAAGAGACCGTACTTGCGCGTCCCACATCGAGAGCGCCACCTCGCATATAGTAGCCGTGATAGGAGGGAATGGTTGCTAAAATAATGGCAAATAAAAAGGTTTTGATAAAAGCATAAAAAACGTGAAAAGGTTTAAAGTCCATTTGAACTCCTTCTACAAAAGCAGCCGTACTCGAAAATCCGCCATAAATTGTCGCTGCCCAACCACCAAAAATGCCAAGAAACATTGAGAAAATAATAACGATAGGCAAAAGTGTCATGGCAACGAGCTTCGGAAAAATCAGGTAATTGAGCGAGTTGATGCCCATAACTTCGAGTGCATCTATTTGTTCGGTGACACGCATCGTCCCAATGCTTGATGTGATGTAAGATCCGACCTTACCCGCCAAAATAATGGCCATAAAGGTTGGTGCAAACTCTAAAATGATGGATTGCCTTGTGGCAAAACCAACTAAACTTTCTGGGATAAGTTCCCCGTCGATGTTGAGTGCAGTCTGAATCGAAACTACTCCGCCAACAAAAAAGGAAAGAAAGCAAACAATTCCCAAAGATCCGATAATTAAATCTTGAATTTCTTTAAAGATGAGTCCATACATGACGTTTGCTTTTGTAGGCTTTACAAAGACCATGCGTAGCATTAAAAAATAGGCGCCAATGTGTTTGAGCATTATCATCACACGAAAGTAAAAAATATTGTTTGCTTAAAGTTGTTGTCTTGTAAAAAAAATTACCTTTGATTTTCTAATATGCATTTATGACAAATAAACTCTTTTTAACCCTGTTCATTGTCATTGGCTTGTTGTCTTGCACAAAGCCTGAACAATCTGAATCTCCAAAGCTTGTTGTGGGCATTGTAGTCGACCAAATGCGATATGACTATCTCACTCGTTATTGGGATGACTTTGGACTCAATGGTTTTAAGCGTTTTTATCAAGACGGCTTTGTAAGTCACAACCATCACTTTAACTATTACCAAACCCTTACCGGCCCTGGTCACGCATCCATTGCAACAGGCACTACTCCCTCTATTCACGGAATTATTGGAAATGATTGGTATGACCGTGACCTTGGACACAATGTCTATTGTGTTGATGACGACAGTGTACAAGGCCTTGGTTCGCTAACATCAAAGGGACAAAAATCTCCTCACAGGCTCATTACTACCACCTTTGCCGATCAAGTGCGTTTACATAGTCAATTCCGTAACAAGGTTATTGGGGTTTCTCTTAAAGACCGTTCTGCGATTTTATCAACGGGACACTCGGCCAATGCAGCATACTGGTATGCTGGCAATGATGAAGGAGTGTTCACCACAAGCACACACTATATGGACACCCTTCCAAAGTGGGCTGTCGATTACAACGCTAAAAAATACGCCCACCAGTTCGCTTCTTCCGTTTGGAACACCTTGCGCCCTATCGAAACATATACGGCGAGCGGACCTGATAACAGTCCTTATGAGGGTATTTTCGTTGGTGCAGATACTCCGACCTTTCCTTACGATTTAGCAAACTTACAGCCTGACTATCACAAGGACAAAGGTTTAGATATTATAAAAAACACTCCCTTTGGAAATACGATGATCACCGATTTTTCATTGCTTGCTCTTGAGAACGAGGGCTTGGGGCAAGGTTCAGAAACCGATATATTGATGGTAAGCTATTCGTCCACCGATCACGTAGGGCATCAGTTTGGTCTGACTTCTGTAGAAATTCAAGACACCTATTTGCGTTTGGATAAAGAATTAGAAAGGTTATTTGCTCACCTTGAAAAAAATATTGGTATAGAAAACATTACGCTTTTCCTAACATCTGATCACGGAGCTGTGCATGTGCCCAATTATCTAAAAGACAATAATTTCGCTGCTGGTCACTCCAAAAGTGATGGAATTCAAGATGGTGTTAACGTTGCGCTTTACGCAATGACAGGTGTCAAAAATCTTGTGGCGCACATCATTAACGATCAAATGTACCTCGACCACGATTTGATTGCTAAATACAATTTGAGCTTGGTCAAATTGGTTGCTAAAGCATCTGAAGTGATTCTTGATTTCCCGACAATCGAAAACGTATTTGCCACCGCAGATTTACCTTTGCTGAGTCCTTCGGAAAAACTGCATAACCTTATATTGAGGGGAAACAACAAAAAACGAGCAGGTGATTTGTATCTATTACCGAAACCGGCTTATATCGATTATGGCTCTACGGGAACAACCCACGGCTCCGGATTCTCGTATGACACACATGCGCCCTTATTGATGATGGGGCATGGGATCAGAAAAGGGCAGACATACACCGAAACTTCGATTACAGATATTGCACCAACGATTTGTGCGCTATTGGGAACGGCGTTTCCAAACGGAATGACAGGGAATATAATAGAGGAAGCCTTGCTTAAAGCTGATAAGTAATCGCATTGATATTCATACCGGCTCCCACGCTAGCAAATAAAATCACATCACCTTCTTGCAGCGCGTGACCTTCAAACTGATTTTTAAGCACCAAATCATACAGCGTTGGCACAGTAGCCACCGAGCTATTTCCATAGGTTTGGATATTCATAGGTAGCACATTGGGGGGTGCTGGTGACCTGTACAGGCGGTAAAAACGCTTGAGAATTGCTTCATCCATTTTTTCATTGGCTTGATGAATAAACACCTTTTTAAGGTCTTCGATAGCGTGTCCAGATGCATCAAAACAATCTTTCATGGCTTGTGGCACATGATTTAGCGCAAACTCATAGACCTTTCGGCCATGCATTTTGATGTATTGTTTGTCGTTGTTTTTTGGATTGCAGTTGGAGTTTCCAGCGTATATAAAATAAGTTTCGTCTGTGGTATAGGTCGCCGAGTTGTGTGACATTACGCCGCCTATTTCCTCGCTTTTCTCCACTATCGTAGCACCAGCGCCATCTGCAAAAATCATAGAATCACGGTCATTCTGATCAAGGACACGAGACAGGGTTTCTGCGCCAATCACCAAGCAGCATTTCGCCATCCCTGCTTTGATAAAAGCCTGCGCTTGGATCATGCCCTCTACCCAGCCTGGGCAACCAAAAATGAGATCATAGGCTACACAACTTGGATTTTTGATCCCCAGTTTGTGCTTCACGCGTGCAGCTAGGGCAGGAAGCATATCAGAATGAGATTGGCCATGTGCAACATCCCCAAAATTATGCCCAATGATAATGTAGTCAATTTCTTCAGGATCAATGTTTGCGTCTTCTATTGCTCGTTCCGCAGCAAAGGTCGCAAGGTCGCTTGCCATGTTATGGTCTTTGGCGTATTTACGCTCTGCGATCCCTGTTATCGATTGAAATTTCTCGATTATGGATTGATTGTCAATCGAAAAGGGCGTACCGTCAGATTGATAAAAGGCATGTTGTAAAAAATCTCGATTTGCTGTGATGTTTTCGGGAATATAACACCCAGTACCTGTAATCTTGACACCCATTTGTTTGCGGTTTTATTCAAAACTAACCACATTCTGGTGGCTCGTCATTGAAAATCTAAAAATTGCTACGATGCCCAAAAATAGGACAACGAATTGGCTATGACAATTAATTGAACATAAATATATTACAATAATCTGACATACAGTTTGTTAATATTATTCTTCGGGCAATTGATACACTTCGATCGGCGCACAAGTACAAATTAGATTACGATCTCCAAAGGCTTCATCGGTTCGTCGAATACTTGGCCAGAACTTGTTTTGACGAACAAAATCCAGCGGATAAGCAGCTTCTGACCGACTGTATGGGAAAGGCCAATCGTCGGCACTGATTAAGCTCAGAGTGTGTGGAGCGTTTCGCAAAATATTATTTTCTTGTTTATCATGACTCCCTTCAATTTCAAATCGGATGGCAATCATCGCCTCACAAAAACGATCTAGTTCGGCTTTGTCTTCGCTTTCGGTTGGTTCGATCATCATGGTGCCGACAACGGGAAACGACACGGTTGGCGCATGAAAACCATAGTCCATCAATCGTTTGGCAATATCCACAACCTCAATTCCTTTTTCTCTGAACGGGCGGCAATCAATAATAAACTCATGTGCTGCTCGACCAGACTCGCCTTTATAGAGAATATCGTAATGTTTTTCCAGTTTTGATTTGATGTAGTTTGCGTTGAGAATGGCTATTTCGGTTGCACGTCGCAGTCCTTTTGCGCCAAGCATACGTATATAAGCATACGATATTAAACAAATGAGTGCGGATCCCCATGGTGCTGCCGAAATTGTGATAGGAAATTCATTGTTTGGTTGTGTTGGGTGAGATGGCAGAAAAGAAACGAGGTGCGCCGCCACACAAATGGGACCGACTCCGGGTCCACCGCCTCCATGCGGAATGGCAAAGGTTTTATGAAGATTCAGGTGACATACATCTGCACCGATGATGGCCGGATTGGTCAATCCAACTTGCGCATTCATGTTTGCACCATCCATATATACCTGTCCCCCGCAGTCGTGAATAATTTTTGTGATTTCTTGAATCGATGACTCAAACACTCCATGTGTTGATGGATATGTAATCATCAATGCTGCGAGATGATCAGCATGTTCTGTTGCCTTTTCGCGCAATTCATCTTTATTGATGTTTCCATGTTTATCCGTACCAACAACGACCACACGCATACCAGCCATAACGGCAGATGCGGGATTGGTGCCATGTGCAGACGATGGGATCAAACAGATATTACGATTTGACTCACCACGAGATTCGTGATAAGAGCGAATGACCATCAATCCGCTAAACTCTCCTTGTGCTCCGGAGTTTGGCTGTAGAGAAGTGCCTGCAAAACCAGTGACAATAGACAAATATTCCTCGAGTTCGTGAAGAACCTCTTGGTATCCTTCGACCTGATCGAGCGGGGCAAAGGGATGAATGCCCCCCCAAGCAGGCATACTCAATGGAAGCAACTGTGCTGCTCCGTTTAGTTTCATCGTACAAGAACCTAAGGGAATCATGCTGTGGGTAAGCGATAAGTCTTTTCGTTCGAGTCGTTTGATATAACGCATCAGAGATGACTCGGACTGGTATTCATGAAAAACATTTTGCGTCAGATAGGAGGTCGCCCGTTTGGCAAAAGTGGGAATACCTATTTCCTTCTCATTGTCAATAGAAGGAGATTGTTTTACATGCTCAAAAAGCCTAATCAACTCATCAACATCCGCATCATTTGTAAGTTCATGCAGTGAAATTGACAAACGCTGGTCGTTGATAATATTCAGGTTGATTCCTCTTTCCAATGCGGCTGCTTGCACCTTTTCTGTTGGGCAGTTCACAGTGATCGTATCAAAAAAATGTTTATTAACGACCTTGATGTTTTTTTCAACAAGACCGTGATAGAGCTTTTGAGTGAGGTTATGGATTTGAGTTGCCAGTTGGCGCAATCCTTTAGGGCCATGGTGCACTGCATACATACCGGCCATGACAGCGAGTAAAACTTGCGCGGTACAGATGTTGGAGGTCGCACGATCACGCTTGATATGTTGTTCTCTGGTTTGCAATGCCATGCGAAGGGCGTGGTTCCCTTGTATGTCTTGGGTAACGCCAATAATACGTCCGGGTACACTGCGTTTATATTCGGTTTTTGTTGCGAAATAGCCGGCATGCGGCCCGCCATAGCCCATGGGAATACCAAAACGTTGGGTGCTTCCCACCACCACATCGGCGTCATAGACTCCAGGTGCTTCAAGAAGCGTCAGACTCATGATGTCTGCTGCAACGGCAGTTTTGACTTCCATACCTTGTGCGTTTTCAATAGCAGTTTTGAGGTCAATGATTTCTCCATTTTGACCAGGATATTGGTATATCGCACCAAAAAAATCAGAGGTTGGTGACCATGTGATTGAGCTACCAACAACAAGTTCAATCCCGATGGGAGTGGCACGGGTTTTTAACACCGCAAGTGTTTGTGGAAGTATATGTTCATCTACAAAAAACAAATGGGCTTTATTCTTTTTTTTCTCTGCGGTACGCAAGCTAAAAAGCATGCTCATAGCCTCGGCGGCGGCAGTGCTTTCGTCCAGTAATGAGGCATTGGCAAGCGGCATCCCTGTCAGTTCACAAACCATGGTTTGGAAATTGAGAACTGCCTCGAGACGTCCTTGTGCAATTTCGGCTTGATAGGGTGTGTAGGCGGTGTACCAACCTGGGTTTTCCAACACATTACGCTGAATCACTGCTGGCAAGTGCGTGGGGTGATAGCCTAACCCAATATAACTTTTGTTGATCTTGTTTTTTGCACCTAGTTCATCGATGTGACGGCTGTATGCGGCTTCGCTCATTGCTGTCGGAAGATCCATGTCGGTTTGCAAGCGAATAGTGGACGGAATCGTTTCCGAACAAAGCTGGTCTAGTGAGTCTGCCTGTAAAGAGGCTAGCATTTTGTTTACCTCATTTTTTCGTGGACCAAGGTGACGGTATGCAAAATGATTCGTTTTCAATACTTACTTTCTTGTTCTTACAAATGTAACATTATGTGAGTTTCATTCTACTTTTTTCAGTTTCGATATTCACAAAGTTTTTAACCATTGCGTTGGCTATATTTACAAAAAATACAAACTGGCCCAATGTCGATCTTTCGTCTTTATATCTACGCAAACATTCACGTTGCACTTGCCGTATTGTCTCTTTTGACCATTACACATTTGGCTTTTGGACTAGTATTCCAACCCGCTCTCTACCTTTTTGTGTTTTGCAACACTGTTCTAACCTATAACTTTATTCATCACACCGCATCCAAAACAGCTGATAAACACAATCGTACACCCATTCTTGTGTTTACCATTGTACTTGCTCTCGTTGGTGGATTTTCTGCTATGTTTCTGTGTCCTTACACACTCTTGTGCGCTGCTTTCATTGGTGCGTTTGGCTTTTTGTATGAACTACCGGAAGGTAAATTTTTAGGAGGTTTTCGTCAGTGGCGTTATCTCAAATCATTTGTCGTTGCTTTTTGTTGGGCTTCCGTGACAGTCCTTTTACCCTTGGTTGACCAGGGCTACCCCCTCAATTATGTTGTGGGATTGTTTTGGACACAGTTCTTTTTGTGGACTCTCGCCACGCTCCTTCCTTTTGAAATCCGTGACCTGAATTGTGATAATCCGAAGATCAAAACCATCCCTCAAGTACTGGGTGTAGTTGGTGCCAAGCGATTGGGCTATGTTATGGCGATTGGTATTATGGTTTTAGAGATTTTTATGGGAAACGCAAAAGAATTTGCTATTCTTCCCAAGGCTTTGGCTGTATCGGGTATTGTGTTTTTTTTACGCATTTCGACCACCAATCAAAAACGCTATTTCGCTTCGTTTTGGGTGGAGGCACTTCCGATGGGGTGGATGGGTGCTACACTGCTCTGGCGTTGGGTTAGCCTTTGATGTCTTTGCGTGACGATTCTACTTTGGCGGCAAGACTGTGTTTGTAGGCCACAATTTTTTGTTGAAGATTACGATCGCTTGTGGCGAGAATCTGCGCAGCGAGAATACCAGCATTAGTAGCGCCATCTAGCGCAACAGTAGCAACGGGAACTCCACTGGGCATTTGCAAAATTGACAATACAGAATCCCAGCCATCGATAGAGTTTCTTGACTTTACAGGAACACCAATTACAGGCAAGGGACTTGTTGCTGCAACCATACCCGGCAAATGCGCTGCTCCACCTGCTCCAGCGATGATGACTCCAATTCCCTTTTCGTGAGCCGTTTTGGCAAACGACATCATGTAACTCGGGGTGCGGTGTGCAGATACAATATCAACTTCTGTTTCTACGCCCAACTCCTTTAGAATTTCAATTGCCGACGCCATGACTGGCATGTCTGACGCACTTCCCATGATGATTGCTACTTTCATGTCTTTCTTTTTGCAAAGATAACGAAAACAAAAAACCCTCTGAAGATGGCTTACGTTTAATAAAAAGCTAGTCTTTTATACTAGATAGTGTGCACTTTTAGCTTGGTTTTCACTTGGGCTGCTTTTTGTCTCAGCTCATCAATGTTTGTGCCGGTTAGTGTAATATGCCCCATTTTTCGCATGGGTCTTGTTTCTGCTTTTCCGTAGAGGTGGAGTTGGGTTTGTGATATGGCAAGGATTTCGTCGATACCTTTGTATTGTACAGGCCCATGATGCCCTGGGTCACCCACCACATTGATCATAATGGCGTGTTGCAAAAAGTCACAGTTGCCAAAAGGTAGTCCGATTATGGTGCGGAGATGCTGTTCAAATTGTGATGTGACCGCAGCCTCAATGCTTAGGTGTCCGCTGTTGTGAGGTCGTGGCGCTACTTCGTTAATTAAGATGTTTCCGTCGGAATCCAAAAAAAGTTCAACGGCCAACAATCCCACATGTTCAATCGCGTTTGTGAGTTGTTCGGCAAGGGTTTTGCAAGCATTCGCTTGCTGAGGTGTTAGCGTTGAGGGGTAACACACAAACTCCACTTGGTTTGCATTGCTGTTAAACTCCATTTCCACAGGGGGATAGCTTACACAATCTCCTTTGGGGTTGCGTGCCACAATGATGGCAATTTCTTTATCGATGGCAACGCAGGACTCGGTAATGCATGGCACATCGGGCAAGGCTTCCCAATGTTGTTGATTTTCAATTTTTTTCACACCAAAACCGTCATAACCAAAGCGACTTGCTTTCCAAATCAAAGGCGCTTTGACGCTGTCCCAATCGGGCTTGATGTCAAAAGATTGAAAATCGGCGGTCGGCAGCTTGTGTGTTTTATAAAACTGTTTTTGTTTTGCCTTGTCCTGAATGATGGCGAGTGTTTCAGGTTTGGGAAATACCTTTTTGCCTTGCTCTTGAAGGGTCTGTAAAGCTTCTACGTTCACATTCTCAATCTCAATAGTAATGATATCGGCGTTTTGTCCAAAATCCACTACGGTTTGGTAGTCCATCAAATCTCCCACATAAAAATTGTTGGCAAGCAGCCGAGCGGGGGCAGTCTCACTTGGATCAAGGACAATGGTATGTAGATCCCACTGTCGGCATTTTGTGAGCATCATTTTCCCTAATTGTCCGCCCCCAAGAACGCCAAGGGTTTGCCCATTCGAAAAAGCTGGATTATCCATGCCTACAAAAGTAGGGTTTTTCCCTAAATGTTCATCCGATATGGATGTGTTATATATCTGTCATTATTCTTCGCTAACAAGTTGATATAATGGGTATCTTTGCCCGAGCATTTAGTGATTATGAAAAACATTATACTTTTTGGAAAGCCGGGAGCAGGCAAGGGAACGCAAGCCTTGTTGCTTCGTGAAGCTTTCGGTTTTGTCCATATTTCGACAGGCGATTTATTTCGTCACAACATTGGGAACAACACAGCTTTGGGAGTTTTGGCCAAGTCCTACATGGATAAAGGAGATTTAGTTCCCGACGAGGTGACCATTCAGATGCTAGAAGCAGAAGTGGACGCAAATCCAGAAGCAGGAGGTTTTATTTTTGATGGTTTCCCCCGTACGACTAAACAAGCACTGGCATTGGACACCTTTTTAGAAGGAAAATCCATGCAAATCCACGCAACAATTGCTCTGGAGGTTGACGAAACGGCTTTGGCACAACGCCTACTCCAACGTGGTGAGGACAGTGGTCGCCCCGACGATCAAGACGAACAAAAAATTCGCAACCGCTTTGCTGAATACAACAAAAAAACAGCACCTTTGATTGATTACTACAAAGCACAAAACAAATTTCACAGCATATATGGGGAGGGAAGCATTGAGGAGATTTCTGCCCAACTTGTGAGTAAACTGAATACGATTTAAGATGACAGAGGGGAACTTTGTTGACTATGTAAAAATTCACACTTCTTCTGGAAAAGGAGGTAGAGGTTCTACGCACTTGCATCGTGAAAAATACATCACCAAAGGGGGACCCGATGGCGGAGATGGTGGTCGAGGAGGTCATGTTATTTTTCAAGGAGATCCCAATTTGTGGACGCTTTTGGATTTTAAATTCACCCGCCACTATAAAGCCGACCATGGCGGAGATGGTAGCAAAAACCGTTCAACAGGTGCAGATGGTGCAGACTGCATTATTCGTTTACCCTTGGGTACGGTTGTCAACGACAACGAAACAGGCGAAAAAATCACCGAAATCGTTGATGAGAAACCCTTTATCGCTGTCAAAGGTGGAAAAGGTGGTCGTGGAAACTGGCACTTTAAAAGCCCAACAAACCAAACGCCACGTTATGCCCAACCTGGCATGCCTGGAGAAGAGTGTCATTTTACTCTTGAGCTTAAAGTGTTGGCCGACGTGGGGCTCGTTGGTTTTCCTAACGCTGGGAAGTCAACCTTGTTGGCAGCACTGACCGCAGCCAAACCCAAAATTGCCGATTATGAGTTTACCACACTCAAGCCCAATCTGGGCATCGTACGACAGCGTGATTACAGCTCTTTTGTCATGGCAGACATTCCTGGCATTATCGAAGGGGCTTCGGAAGGGAAAGGATTGGGACACTACTTTTTGCGTCATATTGAAAGAAATGCAGTGTTGCTCTATGTGATCCCAGCAGATGCCGATGACCTCTTTGCGCAGTTTTCGATCTTGCGTAATGAGCTCAAAAAATACAACCCGGAACTGCTCGATAAAAGTTATGTGATTGCAATTTCAAAATCTGACTTGCTCGACGACGAGCTCAAGCAAGAAATGAAAGCCCTAGCTGACAAAACCTTTACAGATGACAAGGTGTTATTTATTTCGTCTGTGGCTCAACAGGGTTTGACACAACTAAAAGATCGGCTATGGGACGTGCTAAACTCCTAGGCATTTTGTTTTTTATTTGTGGTGTGTTGGGTTTTTCTCAACGTCCACCCAACGATCTTTTTCCCAAAACAATATTAAAAATAAACGAAACAGAACAACTTGACTTTCTCCGCAACCAATCTGCAGTAACCTTGACCACTGTGGAGCTGTTGCAGAGAGCAAATCTCTCTCTGCAATCCCAACGTTATAAAGAAGCTCTCCAAGATTTTGAATTGCTCTGTGATCGGAATCCCCATGTGTTTTCACATCAGTTTGGGCGTGCAGCCGCAGCAGGTTTTTTGCTTTCAGGCGACTTCGGAATCAGTGCCATTCGCCATGTGATTGTTTTGCGTTCAAGCTTTGCAGAAGCAGTACGTTTACGTCCTTCTTCTCTGTTGTCTAGGCGTGCCTTGCTTCACGTTTATCTTGCTCTGCCTCGCCTTTTGGGTGGTGGAGAAGCAAAAGCATGGGAGCAAGTGAAGGCCATCAAAGAGATATCTGATTTTGAAGGAATTATGGCAGCGCTTTTCTTTTCGGCACAAACAGGAAAGTCATCAGATTTTGATAGCTATGCTCGCAGTGCCTATGCACACACGTTGAAGACGTTTGCTATCAATGATAGTCGCTATGAGCTTGCTGTTGTCGCACAGCATTATTTTGCCGACAAGGACCTGGCGCAAGCCCTCTACAAAGACTATATTGCTCATAGCACCGCCGGCGATCTGTATCCACCTGTTTATGCATCCTATCGCCTTGCCGAACTCACAAATGATGGCGCGCGACAACAAATAGAATCCGAAATTCCAGAGATTGCGGAATCACTGCTGACCTATGACCGACTAACTACTTATATTCGTTCTATAAAATCAAAATGATGCGGATACATTTTATTGCTATTGGGGGGAGCGCTATGCACAATTTGGCGATTGCATTGCACCGAAAAGGAAATCACGTCTCAGGAAGTGACGATGCTATCTATGACCCTTCACGCTCACGTCTAGACAAAGACGGTTTGCTTCCCGCGAAAATGGGTTGGGACACAAGTCGCATCGACACATCTATTGACGCCATCATTTTAGGTATGCACGCTAAGGAAGATAATCCCGAACTCCTCGCCGCCAAAGCGTTATCAATTCCGATTTATTCCTATCCTGAGTACATCTACGAAGCCACCAAAGAAAAAACACGTGTAGTGATTGGAGGAAGTCACGGAAAAACGAGTATTACCGCTATGATTTTGCATGTGCTTCACTATTGGGATAAGTCCGTTGATTATATGGTTGGTGCACAACTTGAAGGCTTTGATGTGATGACCCACTTGACCGAAGACAACGAATTTGTAGTCCTCGAAGGCGACGAATACCTTTCATCTCCAATTGATCGCCGACCAAAATTCCATCTCTACAAACCCAATATCGCTTTGATTAGCGGAATCGCTTGGGATCATATCAATGTTTTTCCTACACAAGAAGACTATGCGGAGCAGTTTCGCATTTTTATTAAAACCATAACGGCAGGCGGTATTTTGATCTATAATCAGGAAGATGAGTTACTAGACGATTTGGTGACCAATATCGAGAATCCCATTCGCAAAATTCCGTACACGACCTCACCTAATACTGTGATCTGTGGTAAGACCCAGTTGGAGACGGAAGAAGGTCCAGTTCCACTTCAGATTTTTGGGAATCATAATATGAACAACCTCTCGGGTGCAATGCTTGTTTGTCAGCATATGGGCATTGAACCAATGTTGTTCTATGAGGCAATCGCTTCTTTTGCGGGTGCTTCGAAACGTCTCGAACTGTTTGTCGATACCCCCGCGAAACGTATTTACCGCGATTTCGCCCATGCACCGAGCAAGGTCCTTGCCACAACAAAAGCAGTGCGTGAACAGTTTCCCAAAGACCTATTTTTGGTCTGTTTGGAGCTCCATACTTATAGCAGCCTAGATGCTAGGTTTGTCAAAAATTATGAAGGTTGCCTTGATGAGTCTGATTATGCAGCCGTATTTATTGACGAAGAGGCACGAAGGATAAAAGGAAAAGAAGGATTAGACGAAACACTTTTACGCGACTCTTTTGCCCACAAAGAATTGGCTGTATTTTACGACAAATCTTCACTCGAAACATGGCTTCACAATCAGCCGGCATCCTTGTTGCTGATGATGAGTTCAGGACACTTTGGTGGACTTGATTTGGAAGGCCTCGCTAATTAGAAATCGTTTCCTATATTTAAAGAAATCAAAATCAATGCCCCGCCATCTTCCCATCAAAGACTGGGCGCTCGAGGATCGCCCGAGAGAAAAGCTTGTCAAACAAGGACAAAAATCTCTGACCGATGCTGAACTTTTAGCGATACTGCTTAGCTCGGGCACAAAAAATGAAACGGCAGTGATGCTTGCCAAACGCATCTTAGCTCATTTTGATCATCAACTCGATCGCTTGTCACAATGTAGTGTGGCACAATTGTGTGGTTTTAGTGGAGTTGGTCTGGCCAAAGCCACTCGGCTGGTCGCCGCTTTTGAGCTCGGACGCCGTCAAAAACAGACGTCACGAATACAAATGACGATTCGCAGTAGCCTCGCTATTTTTGAACTGCTCCAACCCCAGCTAGGCAATTTGCAACATGAGGAGTTTTGGGTGGTTTACCTCAATCAGGCAAATCGCTTGTTAGCGTTTGAGCAACTGAGTCGTGGTGGGATTTCTCAAACATCGGTCGATATTCGTTTGGTGTGCAAGCGTGCTTTGGAACTTGGAGCTGTTGCTTTGATTCTTGCACACAACCATCCCTCAGGTCAAATTCAGCCAAGCGCTTCCGACCATGCACTAACAAAAAAGTTTGTGCTAGCGGCAAAAAGTATTGATATAAATGTTCTCGATCACCTCATCATCACGGAAAACACTTATTTTAGCTTTGCCGATGAAGAACATCTCTAAATGATACTGGTCTATACACATCAAATCACAGCACGATTGCGCTATGTGTTCACTCATTTTTTTGAAACCTACACAGAAAATGAGTTGGAAATCACAGATGTGTTGGAGACTTTTATCGCACACTCTGGTCCAAAGTTTTCCTATACCACCCAAGAATTGAGTAACGAATATTTTGTTCACGCCAACCCCTTGCTGTTCGAACAAGGCGTACGGCCATATGATATTCAGGTGAAACGCTGGGAAGATACTCCCGTTTTCTTTTCTTGTGATGACTCGAGCGCCATACCCTACGATATTTTTGCGGCAACATTCTATATGCTTTCTCGCTACGAAGAGCATGTGCCACATCTCAAAGACGGTATGGATCGCTTTTCTACACATGGATCACTGGCTGCGATGGGAAAGTTTACAGACAAGCCTGTTGTTGATATATGGGCTAAGTTATTTTTAACTCATTTTTTAGATGCTTATCCTGAAGTTGTCATCAAGCCGCCAACACGCCAAATCCAAACGATTTTAGAAGTGCCCGAGGCCTTTGCCTATCGATCAAAGAGCTTTTTGCGCACCATTGTTGAAAGTGGCTTGGACTTTTTTAACCTTCGCTTTGTTCCTCTTTTTGAACGCTTTGCTTCTCGTCTGTCGTTTCGCCCCGACCCCTACGACATCTATTTGGATTGGATTGAACAGCATCGAAAACTCAATGTCCCAACCAAAGTGATGTTTATGTTCGCACGACCAAGTGCGAATGACCGCAACATATCGGTGTTTAAAAAACGCTTTCGTGAACGTATCAAAGACGTGGCAGATCACGTACCAACTTCTTTGCTTGCATCCTATCAATCGACAAATCAAAATCACCTTTTGCAAATCGAAGTCGCTCGACTCAGTGAGCTAATTCATCGTCCACTGAAAGATATTCGCCAACATTTGATTCGAATTCGTTTTCCATCCAATTACAACCAGTTTGCCAATTTGGGCTTTACCAATGATTATTCATTACAGTTTGTTGATCGCCCCGGTTATCGCGCAGGAACCGGCTTCCCCTTTCGTTTTTATAATTTGAGTAAAGAACAGCGTTCCAATTTGGTTCTTCATCCGGTTGTTGCTAACGAAGCTGTTTTGCGCGCACAACTTACGCCACGACGTGGCCGGCGTGTGTTAGAACAATGCAAGGAAAACAATAAACAATACGGATCACCAGTGACGCTTGTTGTTACCAATACCATGCTTGATCAACGTACCAAAAACACAGCTTGGAAGCGTATGTTTTTAGAATTTTTAGAGAGTTATGATATATAAGAATAAGATTACAGATTTGTTTTTTGATTTGGATCACACATTGTGGGACTTTGAAAAAAATTCCGAATTGACATTTAAACAACTGATTTCAGAGTATAAACTTGATGTCGATTTATTGGATTTTCTGGCGATTTATGTCCCGCTAAACTTGGTGTATTGGAAAGCTTTTCGTGAGCAGAAAATAGATAAAGAGACTTTGCGTTTCCGTCGTCTTAAAGACACTTTTGAGCAATTAAATTATTCGATTGACGATGAGCTGATCTATACTCTGGCAGACGCATATATTCAAACGCTCCCGGAGTATAATCACCTTTTACCTGGTGCGCTTGATGTGCTAGAGCAGCTTCAAAAGAAATATACTCTTCATATGATTACAAATGGCTTTCGTGAGGTGCAACATTTTAAGATGCGAAACTCAGGGGTTTTACCCTTTTTTGTGACGATCACCGATTCGGAGTCGGTAGGCGTTAAAAAACCGAATCCCTTGATTTTTGAAAAAGCATTATCGGATGCCAATTGCAAAGCAGAAGCAGCTATAATGATCGGCGACAGCCATGAGGCAGATATACTTGGTTCGATTGCAAGCGGAATGCAAGCTATTCACTTTACTGTCGCTGGAGAAGAGTCACACACCGATTGCCCAATGATTGACGACCTGCGAGAGCTGCTGGTCCTGCTTTAATCCTTGTACTTGTCTTTCCATCGGGCCTGTAAGAAGGCATCCATTTCCTTTTCTCTAGGGTTGTTTCCCGCTTTATAGAGGGTTTTTCCAGAGAGATCCTCGGGCATAAACTCTTGGTCTACAAAATTTCCTTTATAATCGTGGGCATAAGCATACTCCTTACCGTAACCGAGTTCTTTCATCAGTTTGGTTGGAGCGTTTCGCAAGGGCAGAGGGACCGGCAAATCTCCCGTTTCTTCAACAAGTTTTTGCGCTTCTGCAATGGCGAGATAACTGCTGTTGCTTTTTGGTGAACTGGCTAAATAAATGGCACATTGACTCAGGAGTATTCTAGCTTCTGGCATGCCAATACTGTGCACGGCTTGAAAACAACTTTGTGCCATGACGAAGGCCGTGGGATTGGCATTTCCAATGTCTTCGCTAGCCAAAACAATCAAACGACGAGCAATAAATTTTAGATCTTCCCCTCCAGCGAGCATACGTGCCAACCAATAGACGGCAGCGTTGGGATCGCTTCCTCGAACCGATTTTATAAAAGCCGATATAATATCGTAGTGCTGTTCTCCACCTTTATCATACTGTGCTGTGCTTTGTTGTGCAATCAGCCCTACAGATTTGTTGTCGATAACGACTTTTTTCTCTGGGTATGACATCACACACAATTCAAAAAGATTGAGCAAACGTCGTGCGTCCCCACCAGAGTAGCGAAAGAGAGCATCAGTTTCTTTGAGAACGATTGTTTTGTTTTTGAGAAGCTCGTCAGCTGCCATGGCCTGTTCGAGAATCGCATAAAGGTGCTTTTTAGTGAGAGGCTCAAGGATATAAAGCTGACAACGTGAGCGCAAAGCAGGAATTACCTCAAAGCTTGGGTTTTCGGTGGTTGCGCCAATGAGAGTAATCCATCCTTTTTCGACAGCACCAAGTAATGCATCTTGTTGCGACTTGCTAAAACGATGAATTTCGTCAATAAAAAGCACTGTTCGTTTGGAGGTCGTAAAAAGACTGTCTTTCCGCTTGGCCTGTTCGATTACCGCACGCACATCTTTTACGCCAGATTGAATGGCACTGAGTTGGTGAAAAGGTCGATTCTTGGCAATGAGCTGTGCAAGAGTGGTTTTTCCAACTCCTGGTGGTCCCCAAAAAAGAAGGGAAGGGATGAGGTTTTGATCGTCATAGGATTTGAGCACGCCCTCCGGTCCAACGAGATGTTCTTGCCCCACAAAAGCATCTAAACTTTGGGGTCGCATACGTTCTGCCAGTGGTGCATTCATGCTTTAAATATACAAATTTACACCTGTAAACGTTGCCGCATGGCTTCGTAGAGAAATATCCCAGCAGCGACGGAAACATTGTAGGAGTCCATTTGTCCGGTAATGGGGAGTTTGGCAATGTCAGTACAAAGCTTACGTACGCCAGCAGAGACCCCTTTGTCTTCGGCACCCATGACAATGGCAGTTGGTTTGGTCAAGTCATATGTAAAGACCTCTTTGTCTGTTTTTTCGTCTGCTACAATCGATTGAATGTTGTAGGATTGAAGAAGGTAAAGCGCATCTTTGAGGTGACTCACACGACAAATAGGCACTTTGAACACTCCGCCAGCAGAAGTTTTGATGGTTTCACCTGTGATTTGAGCTGATCCAGTTGTAGGAATCACAACGGCGGTCGCATTGGCAGCTGCAGCCGAGCGAATGATCGCCCCCATGTTGCGTGTGTCTGTGATGCCGTCTAGAAGAACAAATAAAGCATTTTTTTGGTTGCTTTCGGCAAGTTCTTCAAGTGAATGAAAATTGATCTCACTCAAAGTGGCGACCACTCCTTGATGGTTATGCGGAGTGAGTTTATTCAGTTTTTGAACGGGAACATACGAATAAGGAATCTTGTTGGTTTCAAGGGCACGCAATAGGCGTTGCGCACTGTGCTTATTGATGTCACGTTGAATGTGAACTTTTGAAATTGTTTTCGACGATTCGATGGCTTCAATGATCGCTTGTCGGCCAAAAATCAGTTTGGTTTCAGTCATGCCCAAAGCTATCAATTTTAGATTCAATTTCATATATTTAAAAATATTTTAAAAAGAGAATGAAAAAAGTACTTATTCTACTGTTTTCTATTGGGATTTGTTACGCACAACAGATCGATAAACCACTCGATTTACCTTCTACTTTTGAACAGTCAGCAGCAGTTTTTAATGGGGTAGTAGCTGCGAAAAACTCCTATTGGGATGTGGACCGAAAAATGATTTACACGGTACATAAGGTGCAAGTCTCTACATCCTTTAAAGGGGATGCCGAAAAGTTTCGATACGTGATGACAAAAGGGGGCACAGTTGGTCTCGAAGGGTTGATTGTTAAGCCGAGCGTGCGTTTAGCAAAAAACACTTCAGGTTATTTTATGGTAAAAGAAGTTGAAAATATTACCTTGGAAGGGTTTTCTCACAACGATCAATTGATGGAGCTTATAAGAGGTTTGGATGGTTTTTTTGATTATGACATCCAGACAGATAGAGTTCAGCTTCCAGGATCACATCAAACGTCCAAGCGTAAATTTGAAAGAGCTATTAAGAATTTGTCAAAAAAAAAACCAAAATCCGTCGATGTTTCCATAGAGACGGAGATATTTAGCCAATCTTTTTTTGTTACTAATGGGATTCAAATTACAAACGTAAGTCCAACCACAATTGTTGCTGGAAATGCTGAGGTCTTAACCATTGCGGGAAATGGCTTTGGAGAATTTGAATTGAACAATAGCTTTGGAGTTGTCTCATTTAGAGACGCAGACACAGGAGGTTTGGGCTGGATTGAATCGTTTAAAACACACATTGTCTCTTGGACAGATACAGAAATCAAAGTTAAAGTCCCCTCAAATAGCGGTTCGGGTTCTTTTCGTATTACTAGGTCAGACAACACAAGCTATCAATCTACCCAAACAATCACGATTCCCTTTAGTGTTAGCACTGTCATTTATTCCATTGACGGTTCATCTAGCAACGATGTGGAATATCCGATTTTTCATGCAGGTAGCATGCAAGACGATATTACAACTGAAAACCCTATTGACCAAGATAATGTGATTGATGGCGCATATCGTTTTGTGTTAAACTCTACATTTTCTGAAAATGAATCTGCGAAAGAGTCTTTCGATACGGCGTTAAGGGATTGGGTTTGTACTACTGGTTTGAATTTTGAAATTATAGAGGAAACAACAGAAATTGAGTCGAGCGCACTAGATTTCATGAACATCGTAAATTTTGGATCAACAAATTCACTCGCTGTTACTTATTCGTATTATACTGGATGTATTATCGGAGATGTTGTCAATTGGACGTGGACAGATGTTGACATCATTTTTAATGACACAATCGATTGGGGCTATGAAACGGTGAGCAATTACCAGTATGATTTCAGTTCCACAGCAAAACATGAACTGGGCCATGCTTTGGGCTTTGGCCATACTATCGACGAAGAAACATTAATGCATTATGCGCTAGGAGGAGGAGTTGGACCAGTTTCGATTACGCCTTACCTTTCCGGTGCTGAAATTATTTTAGCTAGAGACATTTCGACTTCGTTTTGCGGAGTTTTGGACCCTCATGTGGTTTCGGAATGTAGCTCACTAGACCCAACGTTAGACTCCGATGGAGATGGTTTGACCGATATTTTTGATGATTGCCCAAATACTACATTGGGAGACAGCATTGACGTTAATGGTTGCGGACTTTCGCAGTTGGACAGTGATGAAGATGGTGTAAGCGATGATATTGATTTGTGTGATAACACACCAGCAGGAGCTGTTGTGAATGCTTCGGGCTGTGCCGATACTGATGTTGATGGGATTTATGACAATGTAGATTTGTGTCCAGACACTCCTGATGGTGCTGAGATTGATAGTGACGGTTGTGCAGAATTCCAAAAAGACTCCGATGGCGATGGCGTTTCTGATGACTTTGACTTGTGTAATGCTACACCAGAGAATACAGACGTCGATGCTTATGGTTGTAGTATCTTCCTTTTGGCACCAGATAATTTTAACGTGGTTGTCACTTCCAATTCATGTATAGACACAAATGATGGTTCCATCTATTTGTCGGCTAATGATCAAAGCCTACAATATCAAGTCGAAATTAATGGCTCTCAATATGGATTGAATTCCAATTATGGATTCAGTAAAACTATTGACAACCTTGGAATTGGAGTTTATCCTGTTTGTTTTTCTGTGATTGGTCAAACCGATTTTCAACAATGCTTTACGGTTGTCTTGTCTCAACCAGATCCATTGTCAGTTCTTGCTGCCTTATCCAATAGTGGTGAGCAAGTTTCCCTAACCCTTTCCGGATCAGATTCCTATCAGATAGAGCACAACGGCCTAACGAAAACCATTTCGGCAGAAAACCTAAATGTGCCTCTATTCAAAGGATTAAACACCATTCGTATCACAACAGACTTAGATTGTCAAGGTATATTCGAAGAAAACTATTTCAACAGTGAAGATATTCTCGTTTATCCAAATGCAACCAAAAATGAGCTCAAAGTCGTTGTTGGTGGGGCAGATGAAGAAGCGCAGTTTATTGTGCGTGATCTTCGTGGTCTTACGTTAATGCGCATGACAAAGAACTTGGCCAATAGCAGAACATCGACCATCAACCTCGGCGGATATGCCAAGGGAGTTTACTTTATAGAGGTGAACTCACCAACAGTCCGTCAAATAACAAAAATTTTGAAAAATGATTAATCTCCGTTCCATTAAAAAAGGAGCTTTATGCGTCATGATCGCTCTTGTTTTTTTTGGTTGTAAAGAAGAAGACCCAAAACCACCAGTATCATCTATATTGACATTGCCGAGTAATGGAGAAAATTGCAACACAGGAACATCGGTCAGTATATCAAAGTCTTCCGTACAGTTTTCTTGGGAAGAGGCAGCGAATACTTCGTCCTACATTTTGACGATTAAAAACCTTCAAACCCAAGAAGAGGAGAAGCGTACAGAAATATTGACAACATCAACAACGATTGATTTGGATAAAGGCTTTGGCTATTCTTGGTTTGTGACTTCTTCTTCGGATTATTTTTTAAATGATCTCCCAGTGAGTGAAACGTGGTTTTTTTATCTACAAGGAAACGGGGAGTCCAATGGCGCTCCATTTATGGCCGATTTACTTTCACCAGAAGCAGGGGAGGCCGTTTCATTAACGGATGGGTCCTTTGATCTTAATTGGACTGGCGTTGACCCTGATGGAGATCAGCTTGTTTACACACTTTATTTGGACACCATTGACGGATTTCAACCCCCAAAACAGGAGTTTACAAATCTTATGTCTTCATCTATTTCGGCTGGACTAGGAGTAGATACCGTTTATTTCTGGCGAATTTATTCGCAAGATTCACATGGCAATGATTCGTATTCTCAGGTTTATTCGTTTCGAACGCTACAATAATTCAGGTATAACTATTTGTTTATAAGGGTTTTGGTTAATAAACCTAGATAAGCTGCGTAGTCGTTACTTAAAGTTTGTACAAATTGAAGGGCAAGCAAAAATGAAGTAGCGACATTATATTTTTGTAACTTAAATTTGCTTATTTAACAATTTATTAACATATTTGATGTTGATAACCATTTAATGTAATTATGAAATTAAAACTTATTCAAACATTAACATTTGCTTTTTTAGCAGTGTTTCAAGTTTCCTTTGCACAACAATCTGTTTCGGGGGTAGTCACAGATCCCGATGGCATTTCGCTTCCTGGCGTTACGATTGTTGTAGAAGGGACGAATCGCGGTACAACCAGCGACTTTAACGGAAATTATAAAATTAATGCTTCACAAGACGACATACTTGTCTTTAGCTATGTGGGGTATAGTGATCAAAGTGTTTCCGTTGACGGAGCCATTCAAAACATAAGCATGCAAGCAAACGTTCTTGATGAAGTTGTGGTTGTTGCCTATGGAAGTCAATCGAAAGCTTCTCTTACTGGATCAGTGAGTGTTGTCACTGCTGAACAAATAGAAAACTCTACTTATTCAAACCCAGTCAAAAGCCTTGAAGGTTTGGTTTCAGGTTTGAGAATTGTTCAATCCAGTGCAGTGCCTGGGTCGAGTCCTACAGTGAGAATTCGAGGATTTGGATCAATTAACGCTAGTAGTTCTCCTTTAATTGTTGTTGACGGTGTTCCTTTCAGCGGTAGCCTTAATAGTATTAACCCGCAAGATATAGAGTCAACATCTGTTCTTAAAGACGCTTCTTCAACATCTCTTTATGGAAATAAAGCTTCAAACGGAGTATTGTTGATTAACACCAAAAACGGGAAAAAAAATAAAAAAGCTTCTATTTCTTTAGATTCTAAAGTTGGTCTTACTCAAAGAGGTGCTAAAGATTACAATGTAATCAATAACCCTAAAGAGTTTTATGAGACATATCATAGCATATTTGCTAATTCAGAATTTTACTATGAAAATGATCAAAGTGCTGGAATGACTGAAGCCGAAGCATACCAATACTCTAGTGACAATCTTGTTGATAATCTTGGTTACAATGTTTATGACGTGACTAACGCTACTTTAGTTGATCCATCTACAGGCCTTCTTAATCCTGCTGCCAATTTGCTAGTAGAAGATTATTGGGAAGATTCATTGTTTAGAGATAGTGCAGATTTCAAATCTACGAACCTTAATATTTCTGGAGGTAGTGAAAACGTTGATTATTATTTTTCACTAGGTACTGAAGAAAATAATGGATATACAGTAAGGAGTAACTTTAATAGACACTCTACTCGTCTAAAACTGAATGTTAATGATATTGCTGAAAATATTAGTTTAAGTGGTGACTTTTCGTATTCAAACACCAAAAGTCAAGCGGTTCCTTCAACATTAAGTGGAGGTGCACCGACTACAAATTATTCCAACGCATTTGCTTGGTCAAGACGCATAGCGCCCATTTATCCAGTCTATCAATATGACCAGAATTGGGATCCAATCCTTAATCCAAATAACCCAAGCGGTTATGCATATGACATGGGTAAAACGCAAACTTTTGCTGATGGATCTACTAGAGAGAGAAAATATGCAATTGGAGAACACCCACTCGCCGTTATTGAAAATACGATTGAAACGAACGAAGGTGATATTTTTAATGGAAATTTAAGAGGTAAAATCGATTTGCCATATGGGTTTAAATTTGAATATGTTGCCAATTATTTGACACAAGCAAACAAGTTTACAGATTTCTCTGGACCTGGTTCTGGCGCTTTTGCTCAGTCCAATAATGGTTTGTTAACCAATACTAGAAACAACTTTTCAGCCTTTACTAACCAACAACTCTTAACTTGGAGTGAAGATGATGACAGTAATAGTTTCGATTTTCTTTTGGGTCACGAAACTTACGTTGAGAAATTTACTACTCTCTCATTATACAAAAACAATTTGATTGGTGATTTAAGTCCTATACTTGATAATGCTTCTGTTTATGGGTCAGCATCAAATTACAATCAAAAGTATGTGACTGAAGGATACTTCTCAAGATTTATTTATGGTATGGATGATACATATTATTTAACTCTTACTGGTCGATATGATGCATCTTCAGTATTTCATCCAGACGAACGTTGGGGGGCATTTTGGTCAGCTGGTGGTTCTTGGATTATGAGTAATGAAGATTTCATGAAAAGCTCAAGTGTTATAGACTATGCTAAATTTTCTATCAATTATGGAACTTCTGGTAATGATAGAATCAATTACGCTACTGGTGGACGAAATTATGTTGCCTATGAAAACCAATATTCAATTTCAGAAAATAATGGCGCTCTTGCACAAAGTTTATTTAGCCTTGGTAGTAAAGAAATCACATGGGAAAAGTCTTCAACTTTAAATATCTCTTATGATATAAGCTTAAATGATAAGCTCAACTTGTCTCTAGCTTACTACACCAAGGAGACGAAAGATTTGTTGTTTAACAACCCTATTCCGCTTTCAACTGGACAGTCTTCTAGACCTGAAAACCTTGGAACTATGGTAAATAGCGGATTAGAACTTGAAGCTGGCTTGAAGGTTTATGATAAAGATAATTTAAATATTTCCCTCAACGCAAACCTATCAACGCTCAAAAATGAGCTCACAGAACTTCCAAAAGATTCAATTCAAGTAGGGAACTTCCGTAGGGTTGTTGGGAAAAGTATTTATGACTATTATATGGTTAAATCTGCTGGCATTAATTCTGACAATGGTAATGCTCAATATTATACTATTGACGACTCAGGAGCGGAGGTTGTAACTGAAGATCATGCTGTAGCTACAGAGAATGGAAGAACTTTCTTAGGGAAAACTGCTATTCCTGACTTTTTTGGCGGATTTGGAACAAATGTTCAGTATGGAAACTTTTCTCTGAATTTACAGTTCTCTTATCAAGTTGGAGGATATGGTTTAGATTATGAGTATTTCAGATTACTTGGGATTGATGATGAAATTACAAACATTCCTGATTATGATAAGACATGGACTCTAAACAACCAGTCTGCTGATTTACCTCGTGTAGATCCTCTAGGTACAGATCAATATAAGACTTCGGATCGTTATTTGACAAGTCTTACTTACTTGAGTCTCAACAACATTAACTTAGGTTATACATTCAAAAATGAAGAACTTAAGAAATATAATATCGATAGTGTCAGGTTATACGGTACTATTAATAATGCATTATTGCTTTATAGCGAAAGACAAGGGTATGATCCCCGATTAAGTTTAATTGGTAGCTCATCTGGTGAATATGGCATCAACAGAACGATGGCTTTCGGTATAAATATTAATTTAAATTAAAAATATTAAATCATGATAAATAATAATTTTACTGGCTTGAAATCAATCAATTTTATTCTCGCCTTACTAATAATATTTAGTATTAAGTCTTGTTCTGAACTAGATGACAGGGACTTTGCTGATGAGGAATATCTAACACTTTCTCATGCACAAAAGCTTAATGAGACGGGTAACACCCAAGGATTGAAAGCACTCGACGGAGCTATTTTAGCCTATATGCGTGACGGTGAAGATGGCACTAATCAATTCGGTTTAAAAGCTGTTGATATCGGAATGGATCTGAAAAGTAATGATATGGATATGGATGTCAATACTCACTTTGGTTGGTATAGCCTTTTCGATAACCATGTATTAACATCTAGTGATACTTATTTTTTGTGGGAGTTCTTTTATAAAATAATCAACCAAGCAAATGGTATTATAAATTCAATTGATCCCGATGTAGCCCCTACAGAAACTTTGGATTTCTATTATCAATCTCACGCATACAGAGGTCTCTCATATTTTTATTTATTGAGATTATACCAGCACACTAGGGCAGCAGATGCTTCTGAAGCTGTGCCAATTGATTTTGGTGACTTTATTGGTAATCAAAACTCTACAGTTGCTGATGTCAAAAAGCAAATCACAGATGATTTAGAAGCGGCATACACTGGACTTCAAGATTATTCTAGATCTTCAAAGGAATCGATTGATGCAAATGTTGTTGCTGCTTATTTGGCTCGTTTCTATTTAACGTATGAGAATTGGTCAAAAGCTGAAGAATATGCAGACGTGGCGATGAGTGTTGGTAGTATTAGCGCAGATGTATCTCACGGCTTTCAAAGTCTAGACCTTTCTGAAGTGATTTGGGGTGCGCAAGTTACTGATACGACTAGTGAGGTATATGCATCTTTCTTTTCTCACATGAGTCAAATTCAGGATGGTTACAGCGGATGGAACCATGAAAAATCGATAAACTCTTTATTGTATGATCAAATTCCGTCCACAGATAAAAGAAAAGATTGGTTTGCTGGTCAAGATTACGGTGGTGGCGAAGTTATAGTACCGGGTACATGGGGTCATTATGCTGGTACTTCAAAATATACAGCACTCAAGTTCTATTGTTTTTCATCAACTGGTGGAAATGGAGCAGGATCATTCGTAGGTGACTATATATACTTGAGAAATACAGAGTTTTATTTGACAAAAGCTGAGGCCCTTGCTAAACAAAACAAAAATAGTGAAGCTCAAGACGTTCTCTTTGAATTAAATTCTATGCGTGATCCTAGCTATGTCAAATCTACCAATACAGGTCAAGCCTTAGTTGATGAGATCTTACTTTACAGACGTATTGAGCTATGGGGTGAAGGAGTTGCTCACTTTGATATGGCTCGTAATGAAGTTGGTCTTAACAGAAAAGATGGAAGACTTAATGGTATGATTTCTGGTGGACAAAATTTAGTAATCCCAGCAGGAGATGATAAGATGATTTTTGCAATTCCATTGGCTGAGCTTGATGCTAAGCCAAAACAAAATCAAGGTCAGTAATTACATTGATTTAATAATTTTAAAAACCCGTTCGAATTTCGAACGGGTTTTTTTATTCTTGATTTGATAAGCGAGTTTTGTTTTCCAAAAAAAATTAATCACGATGTTTTTAGATGTATAATTTAACATCAAACCGATGATAATAAATGTGCACTCAACAAAAAATATATTTATTACCTCCCTGTGTTTTCAAAATAGATAAATTTTAACTTCATTTTGTTTATTGCATGAGTATTTTATCTTATTTCTTTTTGTAATGGATTTGTAGTTTTTATGATTTCCAACAGAGAAGATTGTTGCTAAGAATCAAATGATTATATTTTCATTCCCAAAGAAAAGGACATGAAATCCTCGAACTTTTTCAATGGTTGTATTCATACTTTTTGTTAAACCTCTGAAGATTTGTATTCAGTGATTTTTTTCAGAGTTTAAAAAATGAAAGAATCAGATTTGTTTATGCCAAAAATAATAGTACATTTGCAGCCCTGAAAATAAGGGAAGAATATATATAGTAGTATGCCAACAATTTCGCAACTCGTTCGTAAAGGAAGAACAGATCTCTCAAAAAAGAGCAAATCTGCAGCACTTGACTCATGCCCACAAAGACGTGGAGTATGTACTCGTGTTTACACGACAACACCTAAAAAGCCAAACTCTGCAATGCGCAAAGTTGCTAGGGTTCGTTTAACCAATGGTAATGAAGTTAATGCTTACATTCCTGGAGAAGGTCACAACCTTCAAGAGCACTCGATTGTTCTTGTTCGTGGTGGTCGTGTTAAAGATTTACCAGGTGTTCGTTACCACATAGTTCGTGGGGCACTTGACACAGCTGGTGTTGAGGGACGCCTACAACGACGTTCGAAATACGGTGCCAAACGACCTAAGAAATAATATTAAGTAGAATAATGACGTTCAGGCTTGCTTGAACCACTCAATACCTAGACATGAGAAAAAGATCCGCGAAAAAACGCCCATTGTTACCAGACCCACGTTTCAATGATCAGCTTGTTACTAGATTCGTAAACAATTTAATGTGGAGCGGCAAAAAATCAGTAGCATTCCAAATTTTTTACGACGCGATGGATATCGTCGAGGAAAAGAAACAAGACGACGAAAAGTCAGCACTTGAGCTTTGGAAAGAAGCATTGACAAACGTCATGCCTCACGTAGAGGTGCGCAGTCGTCGCGTAGGAGGAGCTACCTTCCAAATACCTAACCCAATACGCCCAGATCGAAAAATTTCAACAGCAATGAAATGGCTTATTTCCTATTCGCGTAAACGCAATGAAAAGTCAATGGCACTAAAATTGGCTTCTGAAATTCTTGCTGCTGCCAAAGAAGAAGGAGCAGCCGTTAAAAAACGTGTTGACACACACAAGATGGCTGAAGCAAATAAAGCATTCTCTCACTTTAGGTTTTAAGAAAAAAGACAATGGCAAGAGATCTTAAATACACACGTAACATTGGAATTGCAGCCCACATTGATGCGGGAAAGACAACCACTACAGAGCGTATTCTATATTACACTGGTGTAAGTCACAAAATTGGTGAAGTTCACGATGGTGCTGCCACCATGGACTGGATGGAGCAAGAACAAGAAAGAGGTATTACAATTACTTCTGCGGCAACCACCTGTGAATGGACTTTCCCAACCGATCAAGGAAAATCCGTTGACGGAGCTAAGGGATACCATTTTAATATTATTGACACCCCCGGTCACGTTGATTTCACCGTTGAGGTCAATCGTTCGCTACGTGTACTAGACGGTTTGGTCTTTTTGTTTTCTGCAGTTGATGGTGTAGAGCCACAATCGGAAACAAACTGGCGTTTGGCCGACAACTACAAAGTACCACGTATTGGTTTTGTAAACAAAATGGACCGCCAAGGGTCAAACTTTTTAAACGTTTGTACGCAAGTGCGTGAAATGTTAAAGTCCAATGCTGTACCAATCGTATTGCCAATTGGGGATGAAGATAATTTCAAAGGCTGTGTTGACCTTGTGAAAAATCGTGCTATTATTTGGCATGAAGATAATATGGGAGCCACTTTTGACGTGGTTGACATTCCTGAGGACATGAAAGAAGAGGTTGAAAAATTCCGTGGCGAACTCATCGAGGCAGTTGCAGAATATGACGAAAACCTTCTTGAAAAATATTTTGAAGATCCAGACAGTATTTCTGAAGACGAAGTTCACAATGCGCTTCGTGCAGCAACACAGGACATGAGTATTATTCCTATGATCTGTGGTTCTGCGTTCAAAAACAAAGGTGTTCAGTTCTTACTAGACGCTGTATGTCGCTACTTGCCTTCGCCAGAAGATAAAGAAGCAATTGAAGGAACAGACCCTGATACTGACGAGACAATTTCTCGTAAGCCAGATGTTACAGACCCCTTTGCAGCTTTGGCGTTTAAAATTGCTACCGATCCTTATGTTGGTCGTTTGGCTTTCTTTAGAGCTTACTCAGGCCACCTTGACGCTGGATCATATGTACTGAATACAAGATCAGGAAACAAGGAACGTATTTCTCGTATCTACCAAATGCACGCCAACAAACAAAATGCTATCGATTTTATTGAAGCTGGAGACATTGGTGCCGCTGTTGGGTTTAAGGATATCAAAACGGGTGACACATTGTGTGCTGAAAAACACCCAATCGTTCTTGAAAGTATGGACTTTCCCGATCCAGTTATCGGAATTGCTGTTGAACCTAAGACGAAATCTGACGTTGATAAGTTGGGAATGGCGCTTGGAAAATTAGCGGAAGAAGATCCGACTTTCCAAGTCAAAACCGACGAAGCATCTGGTCAAACCATTATTAGTGGAATGGGTGAGCTTCACCTTGACATTATTATGGATCGCCTTCGCCGTGAATTTAAAGTTGATGTCAACCAAGGTCAGCCACAGGTTGAGTACAAAGAAGCCATTACTCGTTTGGCAGATCACCGTGAGGTATACAAGAAACAAACGGGTGGTCGAGGTAAGTTTGCCGACATTGTCTTCACGCTAGAACCAGCCGAAGAAGGTAAAAGTGGTCTTGAGTTTGTGAACAAAATTAAAGGTGGTAATGTTCCAAGAGAATATATACCGTCTGTAGAAAAAGGATTTAAAGACGCCATGCGAAATGGTCCATTGGCAGGATTTGAAGTTGATGCGATGAAAGTTACCCTCAAAGATGGTTCTTTTCATCCTGTTGATTCAGATTCTCTATCCTTTGAATTGGCCGCCAAAATAGGTTATAAAGAAGCTGCTCGTGCTGCTGGTGCGGTAATTATGGAACCCATGATGAAACTTGAGGTTTTGACACCAGAAGAAAACATGGGTGATATCGTTGGTGATTTAAATCGTCGTCGTGGTCAAGTGAACAGTATGGATGATCGTGCAGGATCGAAAGTTGTAAAAGCTATTGTTCCTCTTTCCGAAATGTTCGGCTATGTGACTTCCTTACGGACACTATCGTCAGGGCGTGCGACATCAACTATGGAATTCTCGCATTATGCTGAGACCCCAAAAAACATTTCAGATGAAGTAATCTCCGCATCAGTCGGATAAAGTAAAAGAATACGATGAGTCAAAAAATTAGAATCAAACTCAAATCATACGATTATAACTTAGTCGATAAGTCGGCTGAAAAAATCGTAAAGACGGTAAAGACAACAGGTGCTGTGGTTACGGGTCCTATCCCATTGCCAACACACAAAAAAATCTTTACCGTATTGCGTTCGCCACACGTTAATAAAAAATCGCGTGAGCAGTTCCAATTGAGTTCGTATAAGCGTCTTTTGGATATCTATAGTTCTTCTTCAAAAACGATTGATGCGTTGATGAAGTTAGAGCTTCCGAGTGGAGTAGAAGTTGAAATAAAAGTATAATTAGATTTACTAAGGGAATAACAAAATAAACCAATATGTCAGGGTTAATTGGAAAAAAAATCGGCATGACAAGCATCTTTGACGAGAGTGGCAAAAATATGCCATGTACCGTCATTCAGGCAGGACCTTGTGTGGTCACGCAAGTGCGTACACAAGATACTGATGGGTATGATGCATTGCAGCTTGGGTTTGATGATATATCAGCCAAAAACAGTAACAAAGCCGCCGAAGGCCACTTTAAAAAGGCCAATACATCAACTAAACGAAAGTTAGTTGAGTTTAAAGGCTTCGAATCTGAGTTTAAACTTGGAGACACAGTTGGTGTTGACTTGTTTAGCGAAGGAGAATTTGTTGATATCACAGGTACTTCTAAAGGAAAAGGTTTTCAGGGTGTTGTCAAACGTCACGGCTTTAGTGGTGTGGGTCAAGCAACACACGGACAACACAACCGTTTGCGTGCTCCTGGTTCTATTGGTGCTGCTTCGTATCCGGCACGCGTATTCAAAGGAATGCGTATGGCAGGCCGTATGGGCAACGAGCGAGTTACTGTACAAAACTTACGTGTACTTAAAGTGGTAGCTGAAAAGAATTTAATAGTTGTCAAGGGTTGTGTCCCTGGGCATAAGAATGGTTATATCTTAATATCGAAGTGATGAAAGTATCCGTAGTAGATCAAAAAGGTAAAGACACAGGTCGCCAAGTCGACTTGTCTAAGGAAGTGTTTGGTGTAGAACCTAATGAGCACGCTGTTTATTTGGACGTAAAGCAATACTTGGCGCACCAACGTCAAGGTACGCACAAAGCCAAAGAACGTGCTGAGATTACGGGTAGTACACGTAAAATCAAAAAACAAAAAGGAACAGGAACTGCACGTGCAGGTAGTATGAAAAACCCTTTATTCCGTACAGGTGGTAGAGTGTTTGGTCCGCGTGTTCGTTCTTATGATCAGAAAATCAATAAAAACGTGAAGCGACTGGCGCGTAAGTCTGCTCTAAGTTTAAAGGCAAAGAACAAATCTCTTACTGTTGTTGAGGATTTTGACTTTGACACGCCAAAAACAAAGTCGTTTTCAGCGGTGTTAAACGCACTAGGAGTTTCTGACAAAAAAGCTTTGCTCGTACTTGGTAGTGCTGGCAAGAATGTGTATTTATCTGCACGTAATTTACAAGGTGCAGAAGTGGTAACCGATGCAGAAATTAGCACTTACAAAATTATCAATGCGCAGCATTTGATTTTGGCTGAAAGTGCTGTTACTTCCATCGTTTCAAATTTGAATACTAAATAGTAGCAACATGAGTGTATTAATTAAACCCTTAGTTACTGAAAAAACAACAAGCGAAAGCGAGTTGAGAAATCGCTACACTTTTTTGGTACATCCAAAAGCAAACAAAGTAGAGATTAAAAAAGCGGTAGAAGCCACTTATGGGGTAACTGTTGACAAAGTAAGAACTCTGATTTATGGTCCTGAGCGTAGAACACGTTATACAAAGACCGGAATACAGAATGGAAAGACCAATGCGACCAAACGTGCAATTGTACAGGTAGCAGAGGGTGATCAAATCGATTTTTATAGTAATTTATAATCAAATAGGATGTCAGTTAGAAAACTAAAACCTATAACACCTGGACAGCGCGGTAGAGTGGTCAATGGATACGACGCCATCACCACTGATAAGCCGGAGAAAAGCTTGCTTGCTCCGAAAAAACGTTCTGGTGGTCGTAACAACAGCGGTCGTATGACTGTCCGTTACCGCGGAGGAGGACATAAGAAACGCTATCGTGTCATTGACTTCAAGCGTAATCGCTTTGACAGTCCTGCTGAAGTACTGAGTATTGAGTATGATCCAAACCGATCTGCCTTTATCGCATTGACGGAGTTTAAAGATGGCGAAAAGAGATACATCATTGCTCAAAACGGTTTACAGGTTGGACAAAAAGTCACTTCTGGCAATAAGGTTGCACCTGAAATTGGAAATGCAATGTCATTGGACAGCATTCCACTTGGTACCATCATTTCTTGTATTGAGCTTCACCCTGGTAAAGGTGCCGCTTTGGCAAGAAGTGCAGGTTCATTTGCACAGTTAATGGCGCGTGAAGGAAAATTTGCAACTATCAAATTGCCATCTGGTGAAACACGTCTTATACTAACGACCTGTATGGCAACAATTGGAGCGGTGTCCAACTCGGATCACCAATTACTTGTTTCTGGTAAAGCGGGTCGCACTCGCTGGCTTGGTCGTCGTCCACGAACGCGTCCAGTAGCGATGAACCCTGTCGATCACCCCATGGGTGGTGGTGAAGGTCGTGCTTCGGGTGGGCACCCTCGTTCTAGAAACGGCATTCCTGCAAAAGGTTTCCGTACTAGAAATAAGACAAAAGCATCCAACAGATACATTGTTGAACGTAGAAGAAAATAATCATGGCTAGATCATTAAAAAAAGGACCTTACGTACACTATAGCTTGATCAAAAAGCTACAAGCAAATATTGATTCAGGTAAAAAGAATGTCATTAAAACATGGTCACGTGCATCCATGATCACGCCTGATTTTGTAGGTCAGACGGTAGCTGTCCACAATGGTAAGCAGTTTATCCCTGTCTATGTTACAGAAAACATGGTTGGTCATAAATTGGGCGAGTTTTCACCAACACGCTCATTTAGAGGTCATGCAGGTGCAAAAAATAAAGGTAAAAAATAACTATGGGAGTTCGTAAACGCAAATCCGCAGAACAGTTAAAAGAAGCGCGCAAGCATGTAGCTTTCGCGAAGTTAAACAACTGCCCAACCTCACCACGTAAAATGCGCCTTATGGCAGATTTGATCCGTGGCGAAGTTGTTGATAAAGCCCTTTCGATCCTTCGATTTAGTCCAAAAGAATCTTCGGGTCGTTTGGAGAAGTTGGTACTTTCGGCAGTTGCCAACTGGCAAGCTAAAAACGAAGAAGGCGACCTTGAAAAAGCAGGGTTGTTTGTCAAAGAAATTCGTGTCGACAGTGCTCGTATGTTAAAAAGATTACGTCCGGCTCCACAAGGTCGTGCGCATCGAATTCGTAAACGCTCTAATCACGTTACCCTCGTGCTCGGAGCTCAAGATAATGCTCAAAGCTAATTAGTACTATGGGACAAAAAACAAATCCGATTGGTAATCGAATAGGAATCATCCGAGGATGGGAGTCCAACTGGTATGGTGGCCGTGATTATGGTGACAAATTGTCTGAAGATGACAAAATCCGTCGCTATATTTTTGCACGTCTGGCCAAAGCCAGTGTTTCTCGTATTATCATCGAAAGAACACTCAAACTTGTAACAGTAACGATCACAACTGCTCGACCAGGAATTATCATTGGTAAAGGTGGTTCTGAAGTAGACCGTTTGAAGGAAGAGTTAAAGAAAATCACAGGCAAGGAAGTTCAGCTCAACATTTTTGAGATTAAACGTCCCGAGCTTGAAGCACAATTGGTCGCAGCAAGCATTGCACGTCAGATTGAAAGCCGTATTTCATATCGTCGCGCAATCAAGATGGCAATCGCTGCTTCTATGCGTATGAATGCAGAAGGAATCAAGGTTCAGATCTCTGGTCGTTTGAACGGAGCAGAAATGGCTCGTTCAGAAAACTATAAAGACGGACGCATCCCATTATCCACTTTCCGTGCAGATATTGATTATGCATTGGTTGAAGCTCGTACGACTTATGGTCGCATTGGTATTAAGGTGTGGATTATGAAAGGTGAAGTTTACGGTAAGCGTGAACTGTCTCCTCTCGTTGGAATGAGCTTGAATGCCACCAAAGGTAAAAATGATAAACGTTCAGGTCGAGGAGCCCGAAGAAGAAAGTAAAAAGCGATATGTTATCACCTAAAAAAACCAAGTACAGAAAAATGCAGAAAGGCCGCATGAAAGGTCTCTCTCAGCGTGGGCACAGATTATCAAACGGTATGTTTGGTATCAAAGCGTTGGACTCCGTATTTGTGACTTCTCGTCAGATTGAGGCAGCTCGTATTGCTGCAACTCGATACATGAAGAGAGAGGGGCAATTGTGGATAAAAATTTTCCCAGATAAACCAATCACCAAGAAACCATTGGAGGTTCGTATGGGTAAAGGAAAAGGTGCTCTTGATCACTATGTAGCCGTGGTGAAACCAGGTCGTATTTTATTTGAAATTTCTGGTGTGCCCATCGACGTTGCCAAAGAAGCTTTACGCTTGGCATCTCAAAAGCTACCTGTTAAAACAAAATTTGTAATTGCGCGTGATTACGACGCTTAATATCATTAGTAATGAAGCAGAAAGAAGTTAGTACCCTATCATTGGATGAGTTGCAAGACAAGTTGGCTCAGATGCAAAAAAGCTACAAAGAGGCAAAGTTCACGCATGCACTCTCTAATTTGGAGAACCCATTGCAGTTGCGTTCACAACGCAGAATAATTGCAAGACTGCAGACTGAATTAAATCTACGTAAAACGCAGGAAGCGTAATTGGATTATGGAAACTAGAAATTTAAGAAAAGAACGAATTGGTGTAGTAACCAGCAACAAAATGCAGAAGTCAATTGTTGTTAGCGAAGTTAAGCGTGTTAAACACCCGATGTACGGAAAGTTTGTTTTGAAAACAAAAAAGTATGTCGCACACGACGAAACAAATGATTGCAATATCGGAGACACGGTTCGCATCATGGAAACACGACCACTCAGCGCGTCGAAATGCTGGAGATTGGTTGAAATCATTGAAAGAGCAAAATAATGGTACAACAAGAATCAAGACTTAAAGTTGCGGACAACACAGGTGCTAAGGAAGTGCTCACGATTCGCGTTCTCGGAGGAACAAAGCGTAGATACGCTTCTATTGGCGACAAAATTGTAGTTACCGTGAAGGATTCCACTCCAAACGGTACGGTCAAAAAAGGACAAGTATCTACGGCTGTTGTTGTGCGAACAAAAAAAGAAATTCGTCGTGCTGATGGTTCATACATTCGCTTTGATGAAAACGCATGTGTGTTGCTTGAACCAACTGGTGAAATGCGCGGAACACGTGTATTTGGTCCCGTAGCACGTGAGTTACGTGATAAGAAATTTATGAAAATTATTTCATTAGCCCCTGAGGTTTTATAAGTAAAGGCATGAAGAAAAGTAAATTAAAAACAGGAGATACAGTTCGTGTAATTGCTGGTGACCATAAAGGGTCTGAAGGTAAAATAATGAAACTGTTTTTCGAAAAGGATAAAGCCATTGTTGAGGGCGTAAATTTGGTGAAGCGTCATACCAAGCCAAATGCACAAAATCCACAAGGCGGTATTGTTGAAAAAGAAGCTGCGATTCATATTTCCAATTTGTCGTTGATCACTGCAGAGGGTGACACAACTCGCATTGGATATCAAATGAATGGCGACAATAAAGAACGTATTTCACGTAAAACAAAAGAAGTAATTTAGCATGGTACCTAGACTAAAACAAGAATATAACGATCGTGTTATTTCGGCTATGACTGAAGAGTTCAGCTATGGAAACAAGATGGAAGTGCCAAAACTTCAAAAGATCGTGATCAGCCGTGGCGTTGGTGCTGCTGTTGCCGACAAGAAATTGGTTGAACATGCCATTGATGAGTTGACAACAATATCGGGTCAAAAAGCGGTGGCTACAATTTCCAAGAAAGATGTTGCAAACTTTAAGTTGCGTAAAGGGATGCCAATTGGTGCACGTGTAACGTTGCGTGGTGACCGTATGTATGAATTTCTAGATCGTTTGGTTACTGCTGCCCTTCCAAGGGTTCGTGATTTCGGTGGCGTAAAAGCTAGTGGATTTGATGGAAGAGGTAATTACAACTTAGGAATTACCGAACAAATTATTTTCCCAGAGATCGACATCGATAAGGTAGCAAAGATCGCTGGTATGGACATCACATTTGTGACGTCTGCACAAACAGATAAAGAAGCAAAATCATTATTAACTCAATTGGGCTTGCCTTTTAAAAACAATTAATATGGCTAAAGAATCAATGAAGGCCCGTGAGGTCAAACGTGCAAAACTAACTGCTAAATATGCGGATAAGCGCAAAGCATTAAAAGAAGCAGGGGACTATGAAGCTCTTCAGAAGCTTCCCAAAAATGCATCACCTGTTCGTATGCACAATCGTTGCAAACTGACGGGTCGTCCAAAAGGATATATGCGTCAATTCGGTGTTTCACGTGTTATGTTTCGTGAAATGGCAAATAAAGGTTTAATCCCTGGTGTTAGAAAAGCCAGCTGGTAATATAGAATAGTATGAACACAGATCCAATAGCAGATTTTTTAACTCGCATCCGAAACGCAAATAGCGCTGGTCACCGTGTAGTTGATATTCCCGCTTCAAAGCTCAAACTCGAAATAACAAAGATCCTTTTTGATCAAGGGTATATTTTAAGTTACAAGAAAGAAGAAACGAATGCACAAGGAGTAATCAAGATTGCATTAAAGTATGATCCGATTTCGAAAGATCCAGTGATAAAAAAGCTCCAGCGTGCGAGTACACCTGGGTTACGTAAATACACTGGTTCGGACGACATTCCACGTGTGTTAAATGGATTAGGCGTTGCCATCATGTCAACTTCTCACGGGGTGATGACTGGTAAGCAAGCGAAAAATGAAAATGTAGGGGGTGAAGTGCTCTGCTACGTATATTAAAAAACAGTAAAGAATAAATCATGTCACGAGTAGGAAATAATCCGATTTCAATACCAGAAGGTGTGAGCGTTGATGTTCAATCAGACGTTATTACGGTCAAAGGAAAGTTGGGTGAATTAAGCCAGTCATACGACACAGTGAAAATTACCCAAGAAGGCACCACTTTAAAAGTAAGCCGTCCCTCTGAGTCAAAACCTGATAGAGCAAAACACGGACTGTACCGTGCGTTAGTCAACAATATGGTGGAGGGCGTTTCTCAAGGTTTCAGCAAAGAATTAGAACTTGTAGGTGTTGGATATAGAGCATCAAACCAGGGTCAAAAATTAGATCTTGCTTTAGGATTTTCTCACAATATTGTTTTTGAGATTCCAAATGAAGTAAAGCTTGAAACCATTTCTGAAAAAGGTAAAAATCCAATCGTAAAACTTTTTTCTTATGACAAGCAATTGTTGGGAGCTGTCGTTGCAAAGATTCGATCTTTCCGCAAACCAGAGCCATATAAAGGAAAAGGAATCAAGTTTGTAGGTGAACAAATTCGTAGAAAAGCAGGTAAATCTGCATAACGTAAAAAAGTTATGAAACAAACAAAAACACAGCGAAGATTTCGCATCAAACGTCGCTTTAAAGCTACGCTCTTAGGTTCAGCTGAGCAGCCACGGATGTCTATTTTTAGAAGCAACAAAGAGATTTATGCTCAAATCATCAATGATGAAACTGGGAAAACTTTAGTTGCTGCCTCGTCGCGCGACAAGGATGTAAGTGAAAAGGCGTCTTCAAAGACAGAACAAGCCGGTTTGGTTGGTAAGCTTATTGCTGAGAAAGCATTGGCCGCTGGCGTAACGAGTATCCGATTTGACCGTGGAGGTTATTTGTATCATGGCCGTGTAAAGTCGCTAGCAGAAGGTGCTCGCGAAGGGGGACTAAAATTTTAATTAGATATGTATCAAAATTATAAAAATGTAGAATTTGTTAAGCCAGGTGGACTTGAGCTTAAGGATCGCCTCGTTGGTGTTCAGCGTGTTACTAAGGTAACGAAGGGTGGTCGTGCTTTTGGATTTTCTGCTATTGTTGTTGTCGGAGACGAAAACGGAGTCGTAGGGCATGGTTTAGGTAAATCTAAAGAGGTTAGTGAAGCAATTGCGAAAGCTGTTGAAGATGCGAAGAAAAATTTGGTTCGTATCCCCATTCATAGAGGAACGCTACCTCACCAACAAAAAGGTAAGTTTGGAGGCGCACGTGTGTATCTCCAACCAGCATCAACGGGTACAGGTGTAATCGCTGGTGGTGCTGTTCGCGCAGTATTGGAAGCAGTTGGAGTACATGATGTACTTTCAAAATCGCAAGGATCTTCCAACCCCCACAATGTTGTAAAAGCAACTTTTGACGCTCTACTACAACTTCGCAGCCCAAGAACGATTGCGAAACAACGTGGGATTGCTGTTGACAAAGTTTTTAACGGATAACGACATGGGAAAGATCAAAGTAACACAAACACGTAGCTATATTAAGCGTCCTGAAAATCAGAAACGCACTTTAAAAGCATTGGGACTCAAAAACATTGGTCACTCTGTTGAGCATGATAAATCTGCTGCAGTACTGGGAATGATTGATAAAGTTAAACACCTTGTTTCGGTAGAACAACTATAAGTTATGGAATTAGGAAATATTAAACCCGCAAAGGGAGCTGTAAAAACCGCAAATAAACGATTAGGACGTGGACAAGGTTCTGGTTCAGGTGGAACTGCTACACGTGGTCACAAAGGAGCAAAGTCACGTTCAGGGTACTCAAAGAAGATTGGTTTTGAAGGTGGGCAAATGCCACTACAACGTCGTGTGCCAAAGTTTGGTTTCACTAACATCAACCGCAAGTCATATAAGGGCATTAATTTAGATACTCTTCAGGAATTGGTTGACGCCAAAAAAATTAAAAAAGAAGTTTCACTCGCTCAGCTTATCGAACTTCGTTTGGTACGAAAAAACGATTTGGTTAAAATTTTAGGTCGTGGAACATTGTCTGCGTCTTTGAAAATCACAGCACATAAATTTACTGCATCTGCAAAAGCAGCTATTGAGTCTGCAGGTGGTGAAGCGTTTGATGCATAATTGATATGAAAAAGTTTTTAGAAGCCTTAAAGAATATTTGGAAAATTGAAGAGCTGAGAGGTCGTATTGGTCTCACGCTTGGTCTTTTGCTCGTCTACCGAGTAGGTGCTCAGGTTGTGCTTCCAGGGATTGATTCCGTTCAACTTTCTGAGCTGGCAAACCGCACCGATGGGGGTGGTTTATTGGGTATTCTAAATGCCTTTACAGGTGGAGCTTTTGCCAACGCTTCTGTATTTGCCTTAGGGATCATGCCATATATCTCAGCTTCTATTGTTGTGCAGTTGATGGGAATTGCAGTTCCTTATCTTCAAAAACTACAAAAAGAAGGTGAAAGCGGTCGCCGTACAATCAACCAAATTACACGATGGTTAACGATCGCAATCTGTGTTGTTCAGGCACCAGCATATCTTTACGGTTTAGGTGCTCTTGGTGTTCCTGATTCTGCTTTCTTGTTGGGTAAAGGACCAACGTTCATTATTACTTCAGTAATCATTTTGGTTACAGGAACCATTTTTGCGATGTGGTTGGGGGAAAAAATCACTGATAAAGGTATTGGTAATGGAATTTCTTTGCTGATTACCGTTGGTATTATTGCTACAATGCCACTTTCGTTTGTGCAAGAGTTTGTGTCTCGTGTAACAGAAAACAACGGAGGATTGATTATGATTCTTGTCGAATTGGTCATCTGGATTGTTGTCAATGCATTGTGTATATTACTAGTACTCGCTGTTCGTCAGATTCCTGTGCAGTATGCACGTAGAACTGCAGCAGGAGGATATGCAAAAAACCAAGGGAGCGCACGACAGTATATTCCACTAAAATTAAATGCATCAGGTGTGATGCCAATCATTTTCGCACAAGCGATTATGTTTGCTCCAGCATACCTCGGTCAAATCATTGGTGACAATGCAGTAGGGCAGTGGATGCAAGCATCATTTTCAGACATATTTGGTCTGTGGTACAATGTCTTGTTTGGATTATTGATTGTTGTTTTCACGTATTTTTACACGGCGATTACAGTTCCAACAAACAAGATGGCTGACGATTTAAAACGTAACGGAGGATTCATTCCAGGCATTCGACCTGGTGGTGAAACAGCAGATTTTCTCGATCGTGTAATGTCGCACATTACCTTTCCGGGGTCACTGTTTTTGGCAGCGATTGCTGTACTACCTGCTGTGGCCTACCAAGTGCTGGGCTTACAACAAGGATGGGCACTCTTTTATGGGGGAACTTCATTACTGATTATGGTTGGAGTTGCCATTGACACCATTCAGCAGGTAAATGCTTACTTGCTAAACCGTCATTACGACGGTTTGATGACAACAGGAAAAAACAGAAGAGGATAATGGCTAAGCAACCCGCAATCGAACAAGACGGTCAAATTATTGAGGCCTTATCCAATGCCATGTTTCGCGTAGAATTGGAAAACGGTCATGTTGTCACGGCGCATATTTCAGGCAAAATGCGCATGCATTACATTAAATTATTGCCTGGAGACAAAGTGAAACTTGAAATGAGTCCGTACGATTTAACAAAAGCACGGATTACATATAGATACTAGTTTATGAAAGTAAGAGCATCATTAAAGAAAAGAAGCGCAGACTGCAAAATTGTACGTCGTAAAGGTCGCTTGTATGTCATTAACAAAAAGAATCCACGATTCAAACAAAGACAAGGGTAATTATGGCAAGAATTTCAGGAGTAGATATTCCAAAACAAAAACGTGGCGAAATCGCCCTAACCTATATTTTTGGTGTAGGTAGAAACCGAGCACAGAAAATTTTGACTGATGCAGGCGTGGATACAAACAAAAAAGTTTCTGATTGGAATGACGACGAAATCGGAAGAATTCGTGATGTTGTTTCGAGCTATACCATTGAAGGTGAGCTTCGTTCAGAGATCCAAATGAGCATCAAACGTCTAATGGACATTGGCTCATTCCGTGGTATTCGTCATAGAGTTGGGCTTCCTCTTCGTGGGCAGCGAACAAAAAACAATTCGAGAACACGAAAAGGAAAACGCAAAACTGTTGCTAACAAAAAGAAAGTAACCAAATAATCATTGATTTATGGCGAAGACGAGTTCTAAAAAACGTAAAGTTGTTGTTGAATCTTTTGGGGAGGCGCATGTCACTGCATCATTCAATAACATTATTATCTCTTTAACCAATACCAAAGGAGAGGTCATTTCATGGTCATCTGCTGGCAAAATGGGTTTTAGAGGTTCAAAGAAAAACACACCTTACGCTGCACAGCTTGCTGCTGAAGACGCTGGAAAAGTTGCTTTAGAAGCTGGATTACGTAAAGTAAAAGTATTTGTGAAAGGGCCAGGAAATGGACGTGAGTCTGCTATTCGAACCATTCATAATTTAGGAATTGAGGTAACTGAGATTGTCGATGTTACTCCACTTCCACACAACGGATGTAGACCTCCGAAAAGAAGACGTGTATAATAATCAACAGGAGGGAGTTAGTTTGACGAAGGATAGACCTTAATTCTCATTCCCCTCTCTATTAAAACAAAAATATGGCAAGATATACCGGTCCGAAAACTAAAATAGCACGAAAGTTTGGCGAAGCCATCTTTGGTGAGGATAAAGCTTTCGAAAAAAGGAATTACCCTCCAGGGCAACACGGAAACAACCGTCGCCGCCCTAAAAAGTCTGAATACGCTATTCAGCTTATGGAGAAACAAAAAGCAAAATTCACTTACGGAATTCTAGAACGTCAGTTCAGAAATTTATTTGACCGTGCAAGCCGAAGTAAAGGCGTAACCGGTGAAGTGTTGCTACAATTATGTGAGTCACGTTTAGATAACATCGTTTTCCGTTTAGGGATTGCGCCTACAAGAAGCGCTGCCCGTCAGTTGGTAAACCATCGACATGTCACATTGAACGGATCTGTAAATAATATACCATCTACGCATGTGAAAGAAGGAGATGTTATTGGTGTTCGTGAAAAATCTAAGACTCTTGAAGTAGTCGAGCGTTCTGTTGCACATTCCAATACCGTACAGGAATGGTTAACTTGGAATGAGGCTTCATTGCAAGGCACCTTAGTTTCTGTTCCTACGCGCGAGCAAATCACAGAAAATATAAAAGAACAATTGATTGTAGAACTTTATTCAAAATAAAAATAATGGCATTATTTAATTTTCAAAAGCCCGACAAAGTAATAATGATCGAATCCACAGAGTTCGAAGGAATTTTCGAATTCCGACCTTTGGAGCCAGGATACGGATTGACAATTGGTAACGCGTTACGTCGAGTGATGTTATCTTCCTTAGAAGGGTTTGCCATTACTTCATTGCGAATCAATAAAGTTGATCATGAATTTTCAACACTCCCAGGAGTTGTTGAGGATGTTACCGAAATGATATTAAATTTCAAACAGGTTCGTTTGAAGCAACAAATTGATGCAGTTGATAGCGAAACTGTTAGTGTTGCGACTTCAAACCAAGAGAAGCTCACTGCAGGTGATTTGCAAAAATTCATCTCTGGTTTTCAGGTTCTCAATCCTGATCTTGTAATCTGTAATATGGATAAAAGCGTAAATCTCAATTTTGAGTTTACGATCGATAAAGGTAGAGGGTACGTACCAGCTGAAGAAAACAAAAAAGTAACATCTCCGATTGGAACAATTGCTATTGACTCTGTCTACACTCCAATCAAGAACGTTAAGTATAGCATTGAAAACTTTCGTGTTGAGCAAAAGACAGATTATGAAAAGCTTGTTTTTGAAATCGTAACTGATGGATCAATTCATCCGAAAGATGCGTTGACTGAGGCGGCAAAAACTTTGATTCATCACTTTATGCTTTTCTCAGATGAGCGCATTACGCTTGAAGCGGATGAGATTGCTCAATCTGAAGTGTATGATGAAGAATCATTGCATATGCGTCAATTGTTAAAAACAAAACTCATTGATATGGATCTTTCTGTACGTGCTTTAAATTGTTTGAAAGCTGCAGAGGTAGATACACTCGGTGACTTGGTTTCTTTTAACAAATCAGATTTAATGAAGTTTAGAAACTTTGGTAAAAAATCATTGACCGAATTAGAGGATTTAGTGATTGCGAAAGGACTTAACTTCGGAATGGATTTAAGCAAATACAAATTGGACAAGGACTAAAGCCTTGTAAATAATCGTATTATGAGACACGGAAAAAAGATTGCACATCTCGGAAGAACAGCCTCACACCGAAAGGCAATGATGGCGAATATGGCTTCCTCTTTGATCGAACACAAACGAATTAACACGACTGTTGCGAAAGCAAAAGCGCTTAAAAAGTTTGTTGAGCCACTTATCACTAAAGCAAAAAGCGACACGACGCACAATCGTAGAGTTGTTTTTTCGGCTTTGCGAAACAAATATGCTGTTAGCGAATTGTTTCGTGATGTAGCTGAGAAAGTTGCTGATCGTCAAGGTGGTTATACTAGAATCATTAAAGTTGGTAGTCGTATGGGAGATAATGCTTCTATGGCATTGATTGAACTCGTTGATTTTAACGACGTTTATGTTTCTGATAAACCTGCCAAAAAACGTTCACGACGTCGAGGTGGTGCAAAGAAAACAGAAGAGGCTCCAGTTGCTGAAGTTGAAGCGGCAACAGAAGAAGTTGTTGAAGAAATTCCTGTAAAAGAGGCAGAGCAGACAACAGCTGCTACTGAAGAAGCGAGTGCTCCTGAAGCGACCGATTCTACAGAAGATCAAAAAGAAGATTCTTCGGAAGATAATAAGGCAGATTAAGCTGGTTTAAAACTTCCAAAAAATCTTAATAACTATTAAGGATAAACCATTGTGTTTATCCTTTTTTTTATGCTATTTTTGTACCAACGAAACTACAAGATGAATAAGTACAGTCTGCGTCCCAAAGCATTTATTTTGCTCGAAGATGGAACTGTTTTTTTTGGAAAATCTGTCGGAATAGACGGAACCGCTACCGGAGAAGTGTGCTTCAACACTGGAATGACCGGCTATCAAGAAATTTTTACTGACCCTTCCTATCATGGTCAACTCATGGTTGCGACAAATGCACATATTGGGAATTATGGTGTGAATTCGCAAGAGGTTGAGTCCGAGCAAATTCAAATTGCAGGACTCATTTGTAAAAATTTTAATTACGGTCACTCACGTCCTGCGGCAGATGCTTCACTTTTCGATTTTTTTAAAGACCACAACTTGGTTGCAATCTCAGATGTTGACACACGAGCTCTTGTGAGCTATATCCGTGATAACGGCGCAATGAATGCATTAATTTCAACAGATGTCGAAGCAATAGATTCACTAAAAGCAGAGTTACAAAAAGTTCCTTCCATGAAAGGTTTGGAGCTTGCTTCGAAAGTGTCAACAAAAACACCGTATTTTGAAGGTGATCCATCTGCGCCAATTAAAATTGCTGCCCTAGATCTCGGTATCAAAAAGAATATTCTAAGAAATCTCGTTGCGCGTGATGCCTATGTCAAGGTATTCCCCTATAATACAGATTTCGCTACAATGTCTGCTTGGAATCCTGATGGATATTTCATTTCTAATGGTCCGGGCGATCCAGAACCGTTGATTCAAGCGCAAGAAGTTGCAAAACAAATTCTGGAACAGAATAAACCACTTTTTGGAATATGCTTAGGTCACCAGATTATTGCGTTGTCACAGGGCATTTCCACATATAAGATGCTTAATGGACATCGAGGAATTAATCATCCGATTTTGAATCTCGAAACAAAAAAAGGAGAAGTGACTTCTCAAAATCACGGTTTTGCGATTGATAGAGAAGCCACTGAAAATAACAAAAATGTATCGATTACTCATGTGCATCTAAATGACAATACTGTCGCAGGTATTCGTGTCAATGGCAAACCATGTTTCTCAGTTCAATACCACCCTGAAGCAAGTCCAGGACCGCATGATTCAGTCTATCTTTTTGACCAATTTATTCAACTAATTCAAGACCATAAAAAATAAACTATGAGCATTATAATTAACATCCACGCTAGACAAATTTTTGATTCACGTGGTAATCCCACTGTTGAAGTAGATGTAACTACCGAAAATGGTATTATTGGTAGGGCTGCTGTTCCTTCTGGTGCATCTACTGGAGAACACGAAGCAGTTGAATTACGTGACGGTGGTGACGCTTATATGGGAAAAGGTGTTTTTCAAGCCGTAAAAAATGTAAACGAAATTATTGCGCCTGAACTGATCGGAAATTCTGTTTTTGAACAAGAAGATTTAGATCAGCTAATGATTGAGCTAGATAGTACGCCAAACAAATCAAAACTTGGTGCAAATGCCATTTTAGGTGTTTCTTTGGCTGCTGCTAAAGCTGCTGCTAACGAATTAGGCATGCCGCTTTATCGTTACGTTGGTGGTACAAGTGCAAATACGCTTCCTGTTCCAATGATGAATATTATCAATGGCGGCTCACACTCCGATGCGCCTATCGCTTTTCAAGAGTTTATGGTGATGCCAATAAAAGCTTCTTCTTTTTCGGATGCACTCCGAATGGGTACCGAAATATTTCATCATTTAAAAAAAGTGCTTCACAAAAGAAATCTAAGTACTGCTGTTGGAGATGAAGGTGGCTTTGCTCCTGCACTTGACGGTACAGAAGATGCTCTTGACACCATCCTGTTGGCGATTAAAAATGCTGGATATAAACCTGGAGAGGAAGTTCGTATCGCTCTTGATTGTGCTGCTGCCGAGTTTTTTGTTGATGGTAAATATGACTATACTAAATTTGAAGGAAGCCAAGGAAAGATTCGTACTCCTAAAGAACAAGCCGACTATTTAGCTGAGCTTTCTGCAAAGTACCCTATCGTTTCTATTGAAGATGGTATGGACGAAAATGACTGGGAAGGCTGGTCATACCTTACAGAGAAAATCGGCGATAGTGTTCAACTTGTTGGGGATGATCTTTTTGTAACTAATGTTACTCGTCTCTCTAAAGGAATTGATGAGAATATTGCGAATTCGATCCTAATCAAGGTTAATCAAATCGGAACCCTTTCGGAAACTATTGCTGCGGTTAACATGGCACATCGTGCAGGTTACACCTCTGTGATGTCTCACCGGAGCGGCGAGACAGAAGATAATACGATTGCTGATCTTGCTGTCGCTCTTAATACAGGACAAATTAAAACAGGTTCGGCTTCTCGTAGTGATCGTATGGCAAAATATAATCAACTCCTTCGAATCGAAGAGGAATTGGCTAACGTAGCATATTTCCCTCAAGAAAAAGCATTTAAGGTTTTTAAATAACGGATATTTCGTTTAGGTCTCGGTTATTCGGTAATCCTATTGTATTTTTGTAGGACAATCTAATAAAATGTCCACAAAAGCTACGATAGAATTTGACGGAAAGCGCATCGAGTTTCCCGTCGTTAAAGGATCTGAAGGCGAGCATGCTATTGACGTAAAATCTTTACGTCAACAGACTGGCCTAATCACCCTTGATCCAGGTTATAAAAACACAGGATCCTGCCAAAGTGGAATTACTTTTCTTGATGGTGAAGAAGGTGTGTTGCGTTATCGTGGCTACGAAATTAATGACCTTGCCGAAAAAGCAAACTTTCTTGAGGTTGCTTATTTACTCATTTTTGGAGAGTTACCAACACATGAGCAACATGACGCATTCTTAAACGATATAAAAGAGGAATCTTATATAGATGAAGACCTCAAAAAAATATTAGAGAGCTTTCCAAAAAGTGCTCACCCAATGGGAGTGCTTTCCTCTTTAACTAGTGGTTTGACAGCGTTTAGCCCAAGCTCTGTTGATGTTAACGCAGATGATCAAATCTATAACGCGATTGTTCGTATCATGGGAAAACTCCCCATTCTTGTTTCGTGGGTTTACCGTAAACGAATGGGCTTACCACTGAAATATGGAGATTATGCCTTAGGTTACGTTGAAAATATTGCGCGTATGATGTTTCGCAAACCCAATAAGGAATATGTTGCTAACCCAATCATAGATGATGCGTTGACCAAGTTATTGATTTTGCATGCTGATCACGAACAGAATTGTTCCACCTCAACAGTTCGAATTGTTGGTTCGTCACATGCTGGTCTTTTTGCTTCGGTCGCTGCGGGTATTTCTGCGCTTTGGGGGCCATTGCATGGAGGTGCTAACCAGGCCGTGGTTGAAATGCTAGAAGATATTAAAAACGATGATGGTGATGTGAATAAATACATCAATAAAGCCAAAGACAAAGAAGACTCTTTCCGGTTGATGGGCTTTGGTCACCGTGTTTATAAAAACTTTGACCCGAGAGCGAGAATTATTAAGAAAACTGCCGATGAAGTCTTAAATGATTTGGGTGTTGTAGATCCTGTATTGGACATTGCTAAAAAGCTGGAACAGGCTGCTCTTGAAAATCCTTATTTTGTGGATCGAAAACTCTATCCCAATGTCGACTTTTACTCTGGTATTATTTATCGCACGATGGGTATTCCAACAGAAATGTTTACGGTTATGTTTGCTCTTGGTCGCCTTCCTGGATGGATTGCTCAGTGGAGAGAAATGCGCAAGCAAAAAGAGCCTATTGGTCGTCCGCGTCAAGTGTATGTAGGGGAGAGAAAACGGTCTTTTGTTCCATTTGAGAATCGATAATGATCAAATGATATGCTTGTACCGTCTATCTCTAATGAAACCAATCAACTGACATGCGTTCTGTTAGGAATGGCTGATGATAGCGGATCAAATCCAACCATTGATCAAACATACGATCCTAAGTCACGACTGCATATCTCACAGGGTACTTATCCCGTTGAAAAAGATCTTATTGAGCAACTTATCAAGATGCAGTCTGCCCTTGAAAGCAATGGGGTGGAGGTATTGAGACCATCTACAGTTCATAATTGCAATCAAATTTTTAGCAGGGATATTGCATTTGTTATTGATGATCTGTTCTTTATTTCCAATATACTCCCCGCGCGTGCCAAAGAAATTCACGCGATTCAACATATAATTGATCGTATCCCTTCCGATAAAATAATAAATGTTCCTGAAGAGGTCCATGTCGAGGGCGGAGATTTGATTGTTCATCATGACATACTATTCGTTGGTTTTTATGATCAGCCCGATTACGCTGATCTAGTTACCGCAAGAACAAACCGTAAGGCATTAGCGTATTTAACTCATTGTTTTCCTGATAAAAAAGTGATTGGATTTGAACTCAATAAATCAAACACAAATCCTTACAGAAATACACTTCACCTCGATTGTTGTTTTCAGCCGGTAGGAACTAATCTTGCTATCGTATGTCCAGATGGATTTATGCATGAAAAAGATTTTTTGTGGATTGAAAATTACTTTGGAAAGGACAATCTATTTCTTTTAGATGAAAAAGGAATGTTTGAAATGCAATCCAATTTATTAAGTATCCGGCCTGACTTAGTAATTTCTGATCCATCTTTTACTGCTGTCAATGATTGGCTCTCCGCTAAGGGTATTCATGTTGAGCAGGTTCTTTATGACCAAATTTCAAAACAAGGTGGTTTGTTTCGCTGTACCACACTGCCAATCATACGTAAATAATGAATCAACAGACTACTGAACAATTATTGATGATACGGCCAAGTTGTTTTTACACCAACGACCAAACAGCTAAAAACAATTATTTTCAAAAGCAAACAGACGAAGACCATATTTCAACAACGGAAAAAGCTCAGCGAGAGTTTGATGCATTTGTTCTTCAACTTCGATCGTATGGGGTAAGTGTTCACGTGTGGAATGACAGTCTAAGTCCACAAACACCAGATGCACTTTTTCCAAACAATTGGATTTCATTTCATCACCCAAGCACGTTGATTACTTATCCCATGTTTGCGCTCAATCGTCAACTGGAAGTCAACGAAGGTCCGATAGACTTTTTACAAACAAAAGGTTTTTCTTTTCAAAATCTCATTGACTACACTTCTCACATTTCATCCGGTGTTTTTCTTGAAGGAACGGGGAGCATGGTTTTGGACCGTAGTAATTATATTGCTTATTGTACACTTTCGACACGTACAAATCAGAAACTAATCACCAAGTTCTGTCAAGAAATGGGCTATAAGGCTGTTGTTTTCTCAGCTTTTCAAACTTATAATAATCAGCGTTTACCTATTTATCACACCAATGTTATGATGAGTGTTGGAATGGATTTCGCTATGGTTTGTTTAGACGCTATTGATGATCAAAATGAACGTCAAGCTCTTGTTGCATCTTTGTCGGAGACTAATAAAACCATTTTACCACTGACTGAAGCTCAAATCCATCAATTTGCAGGAAACGTTCTTGAGCTTCGAACTGGCAATGGCAAACGTTTGCTCGCTATGAGTACCACTGCTTTTAAAGCGCTTACTGGCGAACAAATAGAATACCTCTCTGATCGAATGACCATCGTTCATTCACCTTTGCCCACCATAGAGCAATTAGGCGGAGGAAGTGCTCGCTGTATGATGGCAGAGATTTTTATTTAAAATCACTGAGATAAGCTGCCTTTTGCTTTGTTATTTTTGAGAAAAACCGAGTCACTTTACGATCCATTTCGACTTCAATTTTTTTCGCCTCCGCATGTATTGTATAGCTCGATGCTGTCCCCTTAAAGATGCTAAGCTTATAATAAGGAATAATGATCGCATAAGTTTCTAAAAGACTTCTAAAGCGGATGATAAGCCCTTTTGGACGCAATTCAACGTTGCAAATATCTTGATTGTTGTCGAGTAAAAGCAAGTTAGCAATCTTTGGACTACTACTTATGATTATAAGTTTTGGAGATCCAACCCCCGACAAGGTAAGACGTTCACGCAAGCTAAATGGCTTGCCAACCAATTCTGTTATTGTTTGTTCTTGTTTAGGGTTTTTGTACGAAATGTTGAGTAGCATAAGAACAAAGGTAAATGAATCCGAAACAACATAAAAAGAAGTTATCTTTGCAAACAAATGCATGCGATGTTATTGGTAGATAGAATACGAGAAAGTGTCCAAAAATTTGCAGAGAATCAACATGGTGTCCAACTCAAGTCTGTTGAAATTCAACCCACTAAAAAAGAGTTCGAGGGCGATCTAACGATTGTTGTTTTTCCCTTACTGCGCCACATCAAGTCCAAACCAGCTGAACTTGCAGAACAATTGGGATCATTTATGGCAACTCATTTAGATGTTGTTATTTCTTACAATGTGATTCAAGGGTTTTTAAATCTAACGATTGCGGACAGTCATTATTTATCTTTTTTACAATCCATAGCATCTCCCTCTTCATTTGGGATGAAAGCAGTCAGTGATGAAAGTCAAAAAATATTGATAGAATTTTCATCTCCAAATACAAATAAGCCACTTCACCTAGGTCATGTTCGAAACATTTTACTTGGTGCTTCTGTCTGTGAGCTATTGAGTGCTGCAGGGTATCGTGTTCATAAGACACAAATCATTAACGACCGTGGAATTCATATTTGTAAATCCATGGTTGCGTGGCAGAAATTAGGGAATGGTGAAACCCCACATATGGCAGCTGAAAAAGGCGATGCCTTCGTGGGCAAATACTACGTCGCATTTGATAAACTTTACAAAAAACAGCTTGCCGAGTTAATGGCTTCAGGCATGGACGAAGACCAAGCAAAAAATCAAGTCCCTATTCAAATTGAAGCACAAGAAATGCTTCGTGATTGGGAAACTGAAAACCCAAAAGTTCGTGATCTTTGGGCGCAAATGAACTCTTGGGTTTACGAAGGTTTCGCACAAACCTATAAGCGCCTAGGCGTTTCTTTTGACTCTTACTATTACGAAAGTGACACCTATGTGCTTGGAAAAGATATCATAGTGAATGGACTCCAAGCGGGAGTGTTTACAAAGAAAGAAGATGGTTCGGTTTGGTGCGATTTAAGTACCGATGGACTAGACGAAAAGCTGGTGTTGCGAGCCGACGGCACTTCGGTATACATGACCCAAGATATTGGGACTGCTGTACTTCGCTATAAAGATCATCCCGACATGAACGGCATGGTATATACCGTAGGAAACGAACAAGATTATCATTTTAAAGTATTTTTTTTAATTCTAAAAAAACTCGGGTATTCGTGGGCTTCACGTCTTCACCATTTGAGTTACGGAATGGTTGATCTCCCTTTTGGAAAAATGAAAAGTCGTGAAGGGACTGTTGTTGATGCAGATGGCTTGATGCAAGAGATGGATGATACTGCAGCGGCACTAGCATCCTCTTTAGGTAAGCTCGATGGCTTTGACGAAGATGCTAAAAAAGAACTTTATCATCAGGTGGGAATGGGAGCTCTTAAATATTACATATTAAAAGTTGATCCTGGAAAACGTATTCTTTTTAACCCATCTGAATCTGTTGATTTTAATGGCAATACAGGTCCTTTTATTCAGTACACCTATGCTCGTATTCAATCTATATTGAAAAACGTTGATGACCTTGATTTACCATTCAACATGAACATTTCTTTAGAGCCAAAGGAAAAGGAAGTACTAAAGTGGCTTGAGCTTTATCCACAGATGATTCAGAACGCTGCTGAGCAGTATAGTCCTGCTATAGTGGCAAATTATGTTTATGAGTTAGTAAAGCGATTTAACTCCTATTACCAACAGGTTGTGATTTTATGTGAAGATCAGTCAACACGTAACTTTCGTGTTCGTTTAGCTAGTCAAGTAGGGTGTGTGATTCAATCGGGGATGCATATTCTTGGAATAAGCTGCCCAAAACAGATGTAAAAAAAAACCACCCTAAGGTGGTTTTTTCTAATTCAAAATGGTTGTAAATTGATTACTTGCTTTCTTTAACAGCAGCAGCATAGACAACTAAACCAAATCCAATTTTATTGATCGCGTCACCAATGTTGTAAACAACATTCATGTCAAGACCGATATTTTGGATTCCATTGTACCATAATGACGGATCAGCTTCTGCTGTTCCAATCATATATCCGAGTGGGTAAATTGCCCAACCAACAAGTACAAACCAGAATAGGGTGTTGTGTGCTTTTTCAACTGCACCACCAGCAGACTTAGCCAACTTAGCAGCTTCACCATACTTAATGATATACACAATTGCAAAATATGCTAAACCTGAAAGTAAGCCCCAAAATGCAGCGTTACCCATTCCTGCTTCTCCTACATAACCAGTAACCAGCATTACTAATGATAATACAATTAGATTACGAAGTAGAGTTGTAGTAGCGCCAGCTACTTTAAGAATAAGGTAAAACTCAACGCACATTAATGGCACCGTAAGGATCCAGTCGATATAACGTATTGAAGTAATGTCTCCTGCTGAACCATCATCACCAAGCTCGCTTCGCATATAATAATAGTGAACGGCAGCGATAAATGTAATAAGTCCAGAAACTAGGATTGAATTTCTCCACTTCTTATCAAATTGATTTAATGATAAGAAAAAGAATGCCGACGCACCCATTAAAGCCATTGTGCCAATGAAGAAAGTAAATTCTTCAAGATTCATTGCCCCTGTGTGGCCATCGATTAAAAATAATAAATTAGTCATAATTTTAAAAAGATTGTTTACACAAATTTAAATAAAATTGAACAATTCAGCTATTTTTAACTAATATTTTTAACTCAACTTATGAACACCTTACAAAAAATTATTCAAAACATCAGTGATTTAAGAATAATATTAACCTTTTCTTGTGTAATTGTTAATTTTTTACCAGTTACGTTGATCATTGATTATCTAGCTATTTTTGGTGTACTGTCACTTGGTATTTTACATGGTGCAAACGACTTGCAACTGCTTAAAAGCATCCAGTTTATGCAAACCAAAGCACAAAGACTTTTGATATATACCACCTTGGTTTTTGTTTTTAGTTTGATTTTGTACCAATTTCCTTTGTTTGCGTTGACTTTCTTTGTTTTATTTAGCTGCTATCATTTTGGCGAACAACAATGGCATAAGCCTTTGCAAAATAAACTCCCATCTGCTTATCTGTTTTATTTCTTTTATGGAGCATTTCTTTTTTCAGTTCTTTTTTGGTCTCATGCACAACAATCTCAGAGTATCATAGCTCAGTTGAGTTCAGTTGAAATACCTACGTTTCTGTTCCGATACTTATCCTTTGGAACATTATTCTTTTTGCTTCTTTTCATTCTAGTTCATTTTTCTTCATTTAAGGCGCTGTTAATTCATGTGTTTTTACAAACGTTTCTGTTGGTTGTCATGTTTTGGACAACCAATTTGGTTGTAAGTTTCTCAATGTATTTTGTCGTTTGGCACAGTTGGCCATCCTTGAATGATCAAGTTAAAACACTTTACCAATCTTCTAATCCGTTGCTTTTGTATTTAAAGGATGCTTGGGTTTTTTGGTTGATTTCGCTCATTGGCCTAGTAGCATTTTATATGTTCAATGACACATTTGGACTCAATCCATTATCTCTCTTTTTTGCTTTCTTGTCCGCAATCACATTTCCACATGTGTTGGTAATTTTTGGATTGAACCAGAAGTCAAAACCCAGTTAGTTTATGTATTTTTATACCTTCAAAAAACGAATCATTCATGTTTGATCGATTTAGCGAAAAATTAGAAGGTGCCTTACAAGTTTTAAAAGGCCATGGGCGGATAACAGAAATCAATGTAGCCGAGACGATGAAAGAAATTCGTCGTGCTTTACTTGATGCCGATGTCAATTTTAAAACGGCAAAAGACTTTGCCAACGTAGTAAAAGAAAAAGCACTGGGACAAAAAGTCTTGACTAGCTTACAACCGGGTCAATTGTTGGTGAAAATCGTTAAAGATGAACTTGCTGCACTCATGGGGGGAAAGGCTCAAGGCTTGGACCTCACTAAAAAACCTGCGGTTGTTCTAATGGCTGGACTTCAAGGCTCGGGAAAGACAACGTTTTCTGCGAAACTTGCTGCTCATTTAAAAAAGACACAATCAAAAAAAATTCTGTTGGTTGCATGTGACGTATATCGACCTGCTGCCCGTGATCAGCTTGAAGTACTTGGGTCTCAAATAGGCGTTGAGGTTTTTAATCAGCCCCAAGAAAGTGATCCACTAGCTATTGCCAAAGCGGCACTTAGCCATGCTAAAGAGCAAGGTCATCAGGTTGTTATTGTAGATACAGCCGGTCGTTTGGCAGTCGATGAAGTTCTTATGGAGGAGATTTCCTCGATTCACAATGCTGTCACCCCTTCAGAAACTTTGTTTGTCGTTGACTCCATGACTGGACAAGATGCTGTAAATACAGCTAAGATATTTCATGACCGTCTCAATTTCGATGGAGTTATTCTAACCAAACTCGATGGAGATGCACGTGGAGGTGCTGCTCTTTCTATTAAATCTGTTGTTGATAAACCAATCAAGTTTATCGGAACTGGTGAAAAATTAGATGCTCTTGATATTTTTTACCCGGATCGAATGGCGGAGCGTATTTTGGGCATGGGTGATGTCGTTTCACTTGTTGAGCGTGCGCAACAAGCCTTTGACGTTGAGGAGGCAAAGAAAATTCAACAGAAGGTTGCCAAAAAAACATTAGGATTTGATGATTTTCTTTCACAGATTAAACAAGTGCAGAAAATGGGGAGTATGAAAGATTTGGTTGGGATGATACCTGGCGCAAATAAAATTTCACCTGACGACATTGATGAAGACGCTTTCAAAGGGGTAGAAGCTATCATACAATCCATGACTCCCAAAGAAAGAAGTCAACCGAAGCTACTCAATCACAGTCGAAAAAAACGTATTGCTAGTGGCTCGGGAATGAAAATCGAAGATGTTAATCGCTTGATTAAACAGTTTGAGCAAATGCAAAAAATGATGAAAATGGTACAGCGCGGAGGTGCTGGCAAGTTCATGCAAATGATGAAGGGGATATGAAGATACTAGATGGAAAAAAGACAGGCAATGATATAAAGTCTGAAATTGCCGATCAGGTTTTACAGTTAAAGAAATCAGGAAAACGACCACCCCACTTAGCAGCTGTTTTGGTTGGTAATGATGGCGCAAGTCTAACTTATGTGGGGAGTAAAGTGCGTTCATGCGAGCGAATCGGTTACGAATCTACATTGATAAAGCTCCCCGAAGAAACAACCGAGCAAACTCTTCTTAATCAAATCCAAGAGTTAAACACAAACCCCGCTATTGATGGCTTTATTGTTCAACTTCCTTTGCCAGCGCATATAGATGAAGAAAAGATTCTTATGGCGGTTGATCCTAAAAAAGATGTCGATGGATTTCATCCCACCAATTTTGGGAAAATGGCCTTAGACATGGAAACTTTTATACCTGCCACGCCTTTTGGAATTATGGAATTAATCCGCCGTTATGACTTAGATATTTCTGGGAAACATGCGGTCATCATAGGAAGAAGTCATATTGTTGGTCGCCCAATGAGTATATTGCTCAGTCGTAAGTCCTCGCCTGGAAATGCAACAGTCACACTAACTCATAGCCGCACAAAAAATCTTTCTGAAATCACCAAGCAAGCAGATATCGTTGTTTCTGCTTTAGGTGTACCTAACTTTCTAAAAGCTGATATGGTAAAACAGGGAGCTATTGTTATTGATGTAGGCATCACCAGAGTTCCTGACGAGTCTCATCCAAAGGGATATGTCATCACAGGCGATGTTGATTTCGAAGCCGTAAGACACAAAGCAAGTTATATTACCCCAGTTCCAGGTGGGGTTGGACCCATGACAATCGCAATGCTTTTGCAAAATACTTTCTTGGCGTATTCTCGCTATGCAAACTAATGAAAGAAGCTTTACAAAACGGTCAGATTGTCCCTTTGATGGAGGCGTTTTACACAATCCAAGGTGAGGGATATCACAAGGGGAGTGCTGCTTATTTTGTTCGTATCGGAGGGTGTGACGTAGGATGCCACTGGTGTGACGTCAAAGAAAGTTGGGATGCTGAAAAGCACCCGCCAACTGAAATTTCAAAAATTATTGAACAAGCAAGGCAGCACGCCGACACCATTGTAATTACTGGCGGTGAACCATTGATGTGGAATATGAATCCGCTAACTCAGGGCTTGCAAGAGAAAAATATGGCAACCCATATCGAAACGTCTGGTGCATATCCGCTTTCTGGTCAATGGGATTGGATTTGCTTATCTCCAAAAAAGAGAATGTTACCTTTAGATGCCATCTATCCAAAAGCGGATGAACTTAAAGTTATTATCTATAATCAAAACGATTTTGTTTTTGCTGAAGAACAGGCCGCTAAAGTGAGCTCAAAGTGTAAGCTCTATTTGCAACCAGAGTGGAGTAAGCGCGACCAAGTAATACCTGAAATTGTGGATTATGTGCTAAAAAACCCAAAATGGAAAGCGTCATTACAAACACACAAATACATGAATATTCCATAAGTATCGAAATGAATAACCTTCAGTGACTTGTAGTTTATAATTTTTATTATTTTTAGACTTAAAGACAAAAGCTATGGAGTGGATGATTAATTATTTTGAAAATATTCCCTCTACCCACAGAAGTATAATTCTTATTGGCGGAATCACCTTTTTTTGGATGCTTGAAGGAATTTTGCCACTTTATCACTTTCGATATATAAAATGGAAACACGCCCTTCCTAACTTTTTCTTTACATTGACAACTGTCATTATCAATTTTTCCCTGGCTTTTTTCTTACTCTTCACTGCTGACTGGGTGAGTACACATCAGTTTGGGCTGCTCAATATGATTGAAATTCCATTGTGGTTACATGTTATTTTTGGTGTTTTCTTTCTCGATTTTATAGGTGCATATATCGCACATTGGACTGAACACAAAATTAAACCGTTGTGGATGGTCCATTTGGTACATCATTCAGATCACCATGTAGATACCACAACAGCAAATCGGCATCACCCATTTGAGAGTGTCGTTCGTTTTGCTTTTACACTTTTAGGGGTGTTTATTCTAGGAACACCCATTGGAGTCATCATGCTTTATCAATCATTGTCAGTATTGATGAGTCAGCTCAATCACGCAAATATCCGTCTATCAGAAATGACAGATCGTTACCTAAGCTATTTTATTGTTTCTCCCAATATGCATAAGGTTCATCATCACTATATGCTGCCTTATACGGATTCAAATTATGGAAACATCTTTTCTATTTGGGACAGACTGCTTGGCACTTATATGTACTTAACTCCTGAAAAAATTATTTATGGAGTTGATGTGTTTCCGAATGAGAAAGAAAATGGCTCACTTAAGGCATTGTTGAAACAGCCCTTTCAACCTTACCAAAAACCGACTACGGGTAGATAAGATAATTGGTTCTTATTTTTACAAAAGCAGCGATGCCTGGTTTCCAGGTTTCACGAATTTCAATGGCAGTCATTCCCTTTTCGATTTGGTGTTGGAGCGTAGAGGTTCCTGCATGTCGTCTAAATCCAGGGTCTAAGAAAAATGAATCTTTGTTTTGCGCATGATTATATGCGTCGACCAACCATTCCAAATTGATGTTATCCATTTTTGGATGTGATGATAGGTCAACTCCATAACAAACTTTTCCTTTTTCTTTGGGGTTCGATGCTCCTGATACTGATTTTGGAGAATATGTATGCGTAAAGATTTCTGGGTGCAAAAACGAGGCGCCAAACTGTTGAAAAGGTTTGTTGGTTCCACGACCCGCATTAACTGTTGTGCCCTCAAAGAGTCCTAAGCTCGGATAAAGAGCAATAGCTTGTGAATTTGGTAGGTTTGGTGATGGGCGAATGGGAAGTTGATAGGGTGTTTGATGCGTGTAGTTTTCAATAGGAATCACGATGAGATCAACCTGGTTTTTTGTCGAAAGCCATCGTTCTCCGATAAGCATTTTCGCATATTCTCCAATCGTCATTCCATATACCAGTGGAACGGGTACTTTTCCGAGAAAACTTTGATTTTCCTCGCGCATCACGGGGCCATCTATATAATGTGCATTTGGATTTGGTCGGTCAAGGACAACCACAGGGACTTCTGAATCGGCACAGGCTTCAAGGACAAGATGAAGAGTTGAGAGATAGGTAAAAAACCGAACACCCACATCCTGAATGTCAAACACAACAACATCAATATATTTTAGTTGCTCCTGCGTTGGCTTGCGATTTTTCCCATGGAGAGAAACAATTGGAATCCCCGTTTTGACATCGACTTCATCTTCGATAGTAGCACCGGCATCTTCCTTGCCACGAAACCCGTGCTCTGGAGCAAATACATTAACAATCCGAATCTCATGACGCAGCAAACTATCTACTAAGTGAATGCGTCCTGTTGGCGTCTCAAACTGACTGCTGTGATTGCCAACAACAGCAACATTTTTTGAAGTGAGTAAAGGCACATACTTTTCAATTTGAAGAATTCCGGGTTTAACTTGAGCAAAAAGGCTCGTGCTAAACACTGCCAAGACAAAAAAAACGGTATTTTTGAGTAAAGTGATCACAGCTTGAAAATCAGTTTATTTATTGCTCGACGTATAATTGGAACAAAGTCCTATAAAAATAGTGTTTCGGCGCCAATTATTAAAATTGGAATTGTTGCTATCTCAATTGGGCTTGTTGCTATGCATATTGCTATTGGTACAGGGATCGGTTTTCAGAAGAAAATTAAAGATAAAATTAGTTCGTTTGAAGGGCATATTCGCATTTCAACTTATGAGAATAACAACACCAACGCAACACTTGATCCTGTCGCTGTTGGCTTGATTGACTCTTTGTCTTCGATCAATGAAGTTGCTTTTATCAACAAAGTGGGGTATGCTTCTACGGTTTTTAAAACAGACGACAATTTTGCGGGCACATTGATTAAAGGGGTTGACAGTCTTTACCAGTGGAATGCCTTTGCCGAATACCTTGTAGAGGGCGATCTTCCCACTATCGGAACGAGAATTAGCCGTGAAATTTTGCTTTCTAGGGACATCTCTAAAAAGTTAGCCTTAGGTGTAGGTGATCGTGTTTCTGCTTATTTTTTGTATGAGAACAAATTGCCTATACGTCGAACATTCACCATCTCTGGAATCTATAATTCGGGGTTTCCTGATTTTGACAAACGCGTTACTTTTGGAGATTTACGACACATTCAAAAAATACATAAATGGTCTACAAATCAGGTTGGAGCCCTTGAAATTACACTTCATGATTTTGATGAAATGGAGTATCAAGCACAATCGATTTATGATAAAATGCCATCTCCTTATGATGTCCAACACAGTAAAGAGCGTTACCCCGAAATTTTCAATTGGATTGCTCTTTTCGACACCAACATTGCCCTGATTGTCATGATCATGATAGTTGTTGGAGGAATTAATATGATTACAGCTTTGCTCGTTTTGATTTTGGAGCGTACGCAAATGATTGGATTGCTTGCCGTGTTGGGGATGCAGCAATGGTTAACACAAAAAGTGTTTTTATTTAATGCGGCTTATTTGATAGGCATTGGGTTGTTTTGGGGAAACTTTTTAGGATTGGGATTGTTGGCGTTACAAGATTCCATTGGCCTAATAACGCTAGACCCTACTTCTTATTACGTAACCACTGTTCCTGTCACTTTTGACCTTCCCATGATTTTAGCAGTTAATATCGGAACTTTTGTTGTTTGTCTTTTTATGTTGGTTATTCCCTCATTCATTATTTCTAAAGTGACTCCAATTCGTACATTACGCCGCGTGTAATACATTCAAATTTATAGAGTTGCTACTGTGTTTGTAAAAGCGGTATGCTGTACATTTGCAATATGAAATACGCCAATAATATTCTCGAAACCATCGGGAACACCCCGTTAATCAAATTGAATTCGATTACAAAACAAATTGATGCCACTGTCTTGGCTAAAGTGGAATACTTTAACCCAGGAAATTCTGTTAAAGACCGTATGGCTCTCAAAATGGTCGAGGATGCCGAGGCGGACGGGCGCCTTCAGCCAGGTGGCACAATCGTTGAAGGTACTTCGGGAAACACTGGAATGGGACTAGCTCTTGCTGCAATTGTGAAAGGATACAAGCTGATTTGTGTCTCTAATGACAAGCAGTCTCCAACCAAATTTGATATCCTTCGTGCCGTTGGGGCGGAGGTCGTTGTATGTCCAACCGATGTGCCTGCGGAGGATCCTCGATCGTATTATTCAACATCAAAGCGCATTGCAGAAGAAACCCCCAATGCTTGGTACGTAAACCAATATGATAACCCGTCTAATGCGGTTGCTCACTATGAACAAACAGGCCCTGAAATATGGGAACAAACGGAAGGTAAAATCACTCATTTTGTTGTTGGGGTAGGCACTGGCGGAACAATATCTGGCGTATCCAAATACCTCAAGGAGAAAAACCCAGCAATCAAAGTATGGGGGATTGATACCTATGGTTCTGTGTTTAAAAAATTCCATGAAACGGGGGTTTTCGACGAAAAAGAAATTTACCCATATATCACTGAGGGCATTGGTGAGGACATTCTGCCAGAGAATGTGGATTTTGAACTAATTGATGCTTTTGAAAAAGTCACTGATAAAGACGCTGCCGTTTACTCTCGTAAGTTGGCTCGTGAAGAAGGCATATTTGCTGGAAATTCCTGTGGTGCTGCAGTTAAAGGCGTGTTGCAATTAAAACATCATTTCACCAAAGATGATGTCGTGGTGGTATTGCTACACGACTCAGGGAGTCGTTATGTTAGCAAAATTTACAATGACGACTGGATGCGTGAAAAAGGGTTTTTGGAATAACCCTTTTTAAGACTAGTTCAAAAAAATATGCAGAATATCAAAAATATAAAACAAAAAAAACGCTTTTTTTGTAAATATATATTACTCAATTATGGTGGTTAGAATAGTAGAGTAAGCTAAATCAATTCATAAGAAATAACTACTCAATTTTAACCCCGAGTTTGTTTGGTCGAATTTGATATCCCATTCTATCGCTGATGACATCAATAAAAGCAGCACCAAAAAAGATGATTTGCGAGGTGTAGTACACCCATAGCATCAGAATTGCCAATACACTCGCCGAACCGAAGATACTATCGATATGCATGGTGGTCAGGATATATCCAATGATGGTTTTTCCAATCGAAAACAAAAATGCTGTAAACACACCCCCTAAAACGGCTGGCTTCCAGTGTATGATGGCATCACTTAAGGCACTAAACATCAAGGTAAAAATGGTGCCTAGCACAATAAATGAAACGACCAATTCATAACCATAGGTAAACGAATAGCTGCTGCTTAAACGATCACTGTATTCCAATAAATAACTGCTGACACTTGTACTGACTAGCACAAAAAAGACAAGCCCAATAAGTAGGGTAAACGATATGAATTGCTTGAACAAATAATTCTGAACTTCTCGCTTTTGCTTGACTTTAATTCTCCATATGCGATTAAAAAAATGATGAAGTTGACGAAGCATAGCGGAGGAAGACAATCCAAGAATCAAAAACCCAACGCTGGTTGCCAAAGCACTGTTCTGATGAACTTTCCGATGGCTTACAATTTCTTGAATTTGTTTGGATGCGTCCGCTCCAAGGGTATCGTTGAATTGTGCATAGATTTCGTCTGAAACCTCTTTTTCACCAAAAAAGTAGCCCAGAACAACAGTAATGATGATGATCATGGGTAAAAGCGAAAACACAGCGTAGTAGGCGAGAGCAGCACCATTTTGAAAGGGGTTGCTTCTAAAGAAAATAGAAAATGTATCCTTAAGAAAAGAAATCATAAATCAAAAAGATATTTTATTTATGGAAACACAAAACGATTTGGGAAACCTGCCATTTGCTTATGTCTTTCAAAGACTAAGATAACAAATTTATGCGCTTTGCGTTAATTATCTATTCAGAGATATTCCTAAAAACAATATTTATTTTCAGCAATTACTTTATCGGCTACTTGTTCACGTAAGCCAATCACATTTGGATGATTAACATATTTTGTAAAGCGCTTTAATCCCATTAGAAGCATTTTTCGCTCATCTCCTTCAGCAGATGAAATGATGGCCTCTTTACCTTTAGATTGTATTTTCTCAACGGCTTGGAAGAGATAGAGTTTTGTCATGGCCAACTGCATGTCTTGTGTGTCTAGCCCATATCGATTGATATTCTTTTCCGTTCGAAGTATGGCCGATTCGACCAGATAGATTTCAATCAATATATCAGAAACAGCCAACAAAAGCTGCTGATGTTTCTCGAGGTCGGTTCCGTAATTTTGGACACCAGAACCTGCGATCATCAAAAATACCTTTTTCAGGTTTTTAAGTATTGATTTTTCCTCACTTAAGGGTTCTGTAAAATCTGGAATGTCGAATGATGGCACACCCAAGAGTTCCTCCCCAACGGCAGTTGCAGGACCAATCAAATCAAGGTGCCCTTTCATGGCTTTTTTGATCAGCATTCCAACTGTGAGCATGCGATTGATTTCATTGGTCCCCTCATAAATCCGAGAAATCCTGGCATCCCGCCAAGCGGACTCCATAGGCATATCAGCAGAATAGCCCATCCCACCAAAAATCTGAACTCCCTCATCAGTGCAGTCTTGCGTATGCTCAGATACAGCCACTTTTAAAATGGAACATTCAATTACATACTCTTCGACTCCTTTCAGCTCTGCTTCTTGATGACTTATTTCTGATTCGGAGCGGATGGCTATTCGATCCTCGATATCTTTGGCCGCTCGATAACATCCCGATTCACCAACATAACAGTTTGTAGCCATATTGGCGATTTTTTGTTTGATTGCTCCAAACTGACTAATCGGAGTTTTGAACTGGATTCTCTGATTGGCATAACGAACACTTTCACTCACAGAACGTCGTTGAGCATCGATACAAGCAACGGCAAGTTTGATGCGACCCACATTCAAAGCGTTCATCGCGATTTTAAATCCGTTTCCACGCTCAGAAAGCATATTTTCTAAGGGCACTTTGGTTTCGCTAAAAAACACCTGCCTTGTTGAAGAGGCGTGAATCCCCAGTTTATGTTCCTCTTCACCCATGGAAATTCCATTTTCTGGGTCATTAGGAACGATAAATCCTGTGATATTTTTATCATCTTCAATTCGTGCAAATACTATCATCACACTGGCATACCCTGCATTCGAAATCCATATTTTTTGCCCACTGATTTTATAATGTGTGCCATCTTCTGAAAGCACCGCTTTGGTTTTTCCGCTATTTGCGTCCGATCCTGCCGCTGGTTCGGTAAGACAATAGCAACCAATTTCTTCACCTGAAGCGAGCTTAGGCACATATTTTTTCTTTTGCTCTTCGGTTCCATATAAAACGATTGGCATGATACCAATGCCTGTATGCGCTCCATAGGCGGTGGAAAGTGACCCTGTCGCCCCTGAAAAGTAGTCACAGACAAGCATTGTTGATACAAATCCCATTTCAAGACCTCCATATGCTTCTGGTACACCAACCCCCAAAAAGCCAAGCTCACCAGCTTTGCGCATCAATTCAAAAGTGAAGTCGTAGTCTTTTTGTTCAAAGCGGTGTTTGTTGGGCCAGACTTCCCGATCGATAAATTCCTTTACGGCATCACGCATCATCTGTTGCTCTTCGCTAAAATCTTCGGGTGTGAAGATGTTTTCTGGGAGCGTTTCTTGTAATAAAAAAGCACCTCCGCGTGTACGTATGATTTCTTTTGTTTCCATAATTCTATATCAATTCAAAAATTCCAGCGGCACCTTGTCCGGTCCCGACACACATAGTCACCATGCCATATTTTTGCTTGCGCTTTCGCATTTCATCAAATAGCTGGACGGAAAGCTTAGTTCCTGTACACCCAAGGGGATGACCAAGTGCAATAGCACCTCCATTTACGTTGACAACATCAGGGTTGATGTCAAGTTCACGGATCACTGCTAAAGACTGCGCTGCAAATGCTTCATTCAACTCAATCAACTCAATGTCTTTGAGTTTTAGGTCTGCTTGTTGCAATGCTTTTGGGATGGCTGCAACTGGGCCAATGCCCATGATTTTGGGTGGAACGCCAGCAGTTGCGTAACTCACTAGGCGAGCGATAGGAGTGAGGTTGTGTTTTTTGACCATTTCCTCAGTCATCATTAGCACAATTGCTGCGCCATCGCTTGTTTGCGACGAATTACCAGCCGTTACGGATCCATTGCTAGCAAAGACTGGACGTAACTTGGCAAGTGCTTCGATACTTGTGTTTGCGCGTGGACCTTCGTCCCGATCAACCGTATAGATTCTCGTTGCCTTTTTACCACTGTCATCCACGTAGGTCTCTTCGATTTCAATGGGCACAATTTGATCATTAAACGCCCCTGTTTTTTGTGCGTTTAGTGCTTTTTGGTGTGATTGATAAGCAAACACATCTTGGTCCTCTCTTGAGACCTTATATTGGTTTGCTACGGCTTCTGCTGTGAGCCCCATTCCCCAATAATAGTCTTCATTTCCTTGTTTAGCAGCTCTGTAGTCGGGTGCTGGTTTATAACCACCCATAGGAATAAAACTCATGCTTTCCACGCCACCAGCTATGATACATTCTGCCATTCCAGATTGAATTTTAGCGGCAGCCATAGCTATAGTCTCGATTCCTGAAGCACAATATCTATTTATTGTTACACCAGGTACATCATTGGTCTTTAATCCCATTAAAGAAATGAGTCGCGCCATGTTGAGCCCTTGTTCGGCTTCAGGCATAGCGTTTCCGATGAGTACATCATCAATATCTGTTGGATCGAAACCTGGGAGAGTTCCCATCATGTGTTCGATGGTTTCTGCGGCGAGTTCGTCAGGACGTTTAAACCGAAAAAGACCTCTTGGTGCTTTTCCTACCGCTGTGCGGTGTGCTCGTACGATGTAGGTTGTTTTCATGCGTTAGTTTCTTAAAGGTTTACCAGTTTTTAGCATATGTTGAATGCGCTCTAGTGTTTTTCGTTCGGTACAAAGCGATAAGAATGCTTCTCGCTCAAGATCGAGCAGATATTCTTCAGATACATAGGAGGCTTGTGATAAATCTCCGCCAGCCATGACATAGGCCAATTTGTTTGCAATTTTCTTGTCGTGTTCTGAAATGTAGTTCGCTACCTCCATAGAGTCAGTCCCTACGAGAAACATCCCAAGGGCTTGTTTACCCAACACTTTTACGTCGGCACGCTTTATAGGTTGTGTGTAGCCAGCCTCGGCAAGAAGAAGAGCATGTTTTTTTGCGATCGCTATTTGCTGGGCACTGTTTGTGACCACGAGGTCTTTTCCTTTTTGTAAAATACCCAAATCATACGCTTCGTGTGCAGATTTTGCAACTTTTGCCATGCCAATGGTGAGAAAGTACTCTTGGAGCACGTTGAGCTCAACATCATTTTTTCGTAACGAATCCGACGCACGTAGTGTCATCTCCTTGGAGCCACCACCGCCTGGGATAACACCAACGCCAAACTCAACCAATCCAATATAGGTTTCTGCGGCAGCAACGACTTTATCGGCATGCAAACACAGCTCACAACCGCCTCCTAAGGTGAGCATGTGTGGCGCAGCTACCGTGGGAACAGACGAATAGCGCATTCTCATCATTGTGTCTTGAAAGTATTTGATGGCCATGTTCAGTTCGTCATACTCTTGTTCAATGGCCAACATAAAAATCATGCCGATGTTTGCACCAGCTGAAAAATTTGTCCCTTGGTTTCCTACAACAAGTGCTTGAAATTCTTTTTCTGCAACTTCTACTCCTTTATTGATGCCTTGCAATACGCCAGCTCCGATGGTATTCATTTTGGAATGAAACTCTATATTAAGAACGCCATCGCCTAGGTCAACAAGTGAGCATTCTTGATTTTTCCATACGGTGTTTTCCTTTCGGATATTGTCGAGAATGACAAAACCATTCTGACCTGGTATGGCTGACATTTTCTTTTTAGGGATATTATAGAAGCATTGCTGTCCATTGCTTAGCTCATAAAAACCCAAGTGATCCCCCTCGACCATTTTTAGAACCCATTCAGCAGGTGTATGCCCTGCTTCCTCGATGAGCATTACACCAGTTTTAAGCCCAACGCTGTCCCATAGCTCAAAAGGACCATGTGTCCACCCAAAACCAGCTTTCATCGCATCATCAATGCGGTATATTTCATCTGAAATTTCGGGGATTCGATGCTGAATGTAGGCAAACAATTCCCCAAAATTCTTTCTGTAGAATTGCGCTGCCTTATCGTCTCCATCAATAAGTATGGGATAGCGTTCTTTGAGGTTGTCAACTGTTTTGGTTTTTTCTAAAGTTGCAAATTTTGCTCGTTTCTTAGTTCTGTATTCAAGTGTATCAAGGTCTAAGGTTAGAATTTCAGATTTTCCATTGTCATTCTTTACCTTTTTATAAAACCCTTGGCCGCTTTTCGAACCCATCCATTGGTTTTCCATCATTTTGGAAATGAAAGAGGGGAGTGTAAACACCTCGCGACGCTCATCTTTTTTACAGTTTTCATAAAGACCAGTGGCTACATGTACTAAGGTGTCAAGCCCAACAACATCCACAGTTCGAAAGGTTGCCGATTTTGGTCGTCCGATGACTGGACCAGTCAGTTTGTCTATTTCTTCTACTGTTAGCCCCATGTCTTTAACCTGATGAAAGAGACTTTGGATACAAAAAATGCCAATTCGATTTCCAATAAAGGCTGGGGTGTCTTTTGCTAAGACAGCACTTTTCCCCAAAAAAGTTCTTCCGTAATCCATTAAAAAGGAGGTAACGTCAGGCAGGCAGTTTGGACCTGGAATCACTTCAAAGAGTTTTAAGTAACGCGGAGGATTGAAGAAGTGCGTCACGGCAAAGTGTTGTTGAAAATCTTCCGATCGTCCTTTATTCATCATGGCGATAGGAATGCCAGAAGTGTTGGAGGTAATTACGGTTCCAGCCGTTCGATGTTTTTCGATTTGTTCAAAGACCTTTTGTTTGATATCGAGTCGTTCAACGACAACCTCAATAATCCAGTCTACGTCTGCAATCTTTGACAAATCATCATTCAGGTTACCTGTGCGAATGCGATTCTTAAAATCATTGTGATAAAGGGGGGCTGGGTTGGATTTTATTGCTTTCAGCAAATTGCTATTAACGATACGGTTTCGAACGACCTGGTCTGTGAGTTGTAACCCACTAGCTTTTTCTTTGTCGGTAAGCTCGTTTGGCGCCATATCAAGCAAGAGTACTTCTACACCAATATTTGCAAAATGACAGGCGATACCGGATCCCATGATACCCGATCCGATGACAGCGATTTTTGAAATTCTTCGTTTATTCATTACAATTGTATTTGGGGTGTTACGAAAATTGATTTATTATGAAGTTTAGTCAAAATGACTTCTGCAACTTTATAAAAAGCTTCTAGTTCTTCAGGACTTATCGTTTGCGTGATAGCCCTGTTGAATTGCTTAACGACTTCTTTGGACATTGATCTTTTTTCTAAACCATCTTTTGTCAGTCTTATAAGTACTCCTCGTCCATCTTCTGGGTTCGGCTCGCGTCTTATCAACCCTTGATTCTCCATTGTTTTAAGTGTGCGTGACAAACTTGTTGCTTCCATGCCCATTCTAGGGCCTAGTGAAGTGGAGGGAACTCCTTCCTCGGTGTCAATGCTTAATAAAGCTAAGCCTGTTGCCATTGAAGCTCCATATTTAGACGCTTCTTCATTGTACATTTTAGAAACGGCCTGCCACGTTGCACGTAGGACATGATCGATAGTTTTTGTTCGCATAAACCCAAATGTACTAAAAAATTGCTATGCACGCATAATAAATAAGTAAAAAAAGGGATTAGCTATAAATCTCTTCTAGTAAGTCTTGGTATTTACTTTTTATTATTTTCCTTTTAAGTTTCATTGTCGGAGTCAAGTGACCACTATCAACACTCCAGATTTCTGGTGTTAATTTGAATTTTTTGATTTTTTCCCATTGCGCAAAATTTTCATTTGCCTGATCGATATCTTTCTTGATTTTGTTTAGCACCTTTTCATTTGCCACCATTTCTGTGTAGTTGAGGGGGATGTCTGTTTGCCCCAACCATTCGTTGACAGCATCAAAGTTAAGCTGGATAAGAGCAGCAGGGTATTTTTGACTTTCGCCTACAACCATCACTTGATCAATGAGAGTTGATTGCTTAACGATATTTTCAATAACCTGTGGAGCCACATATTTACCTCCAGAAGTTTTAAACATTTCTTTTTTACGGTCTGTAATTTTTAAGAAACCATCGTCATCAATATGCCCAATGTCTCCAGTGTGGAAATATCCATCTTTAATCACCTCATCTGTTAGTTTCTGATTTTTGTAATAACCCATCATAATATTAGGACCTTTACATAATATCTCACCGTCATCAGCGATTTTAACCTTTACATTTTCGACGACTTGACCAACTGAACCAACGCGGAATTTACCATCACGCATGTCATTTACTGAAATAACAGGAGAGGTTTCTGTCAAACCATATCCTTCGACTACTGTCAATCCAGCAGCGGTAAATACGCGAGCAAGACGAGGTTGGAGTGCTGCACTTCCAGAAGCTATTAGCTTTAAATTGCCACCCAATGCGGATTTCCATTTTTTGAAAATGAGTGCACGAGCGATAAAAAGTTTGATGCTATAGCCAACGCCATTTTTCCCATAGGGTTCGTAGTCTAGCCCGACGTTCACAGCCCAATTAAATAATTTCTTTTTTATGCCTGTAAGGGTTTGGCCCTTACCGTAAATTTTATCGTATAATTTTTCTAGCAGACGAGGGACTGCCGTCATTACATCTGGATTGACTTCATTAAGATTTTCCCCAATAGTTTCAAGCGATTCTGCAAAATGAACCTCAGTAGCTGATAACTGGTATAGATACATAAGCATACGCTCATAAATATGGCAAAGTGGCAAAAAGCTAAGGGCTACAGCTTTACCCTTATCAAGGGGTAATCTTTTTTGAGCTGCAATAACATTCGACACAATGTTATTGTGACTCAACATGACCCCTTTGGGCGTACCCGTTGTTCCAGACGTGTATATAATAGTAGCTAGGTCTTGCGGATTAACAGACTCTTTTATCGCCAAAACTTTAGATTGATGCGCAGCGTCCTTTCCAAGTTCAAGTACAGCACTCCAATGCTTGCAACCTTTGATCGTGTCGAAACAGTAAATTTCTTTGAGGTTAGGGCATTCGTTCTGAATGCTTTTAATTTTTTCATACACCACTACATCAGATACAAAACAATATTTTGATTCTGAATGATTGATTATGTATGAATAGTCTTCTGCGGTAATTGTGGGGTAAATGGGCACATCAATGGCTCCAATTTGCAATACACCGATATCAACAATACACCATTCGGTTCGATTGTTGGAAGATATTATGGCAACTTTATCACCTTTTTTTACGCCTAGTTGCAATAGGCCACGACTAATGTGATTGGACTTTTCTAAAAACTCTTTGGATGAAGTAGATTCCCAAACACCATTGTATTTTGTATTAAGCGCACGTTTTAATGGCTTGTTTTTTACCTGGTTTTCAAGAATATCAAAAAGTCGTGTAGTTGAATTCACTTTATTAAATTGCTATTTCCCAAATATGCATTTATTTCATGAAAAATAAAATCTTTTGCTAATTTTTGTTGGTTTTAAACCACTTTTTGGCATCAAAAAATGCTTGCACCCATGGGGAAACCTCATCATTTTGACGTTTTTCAGGATAGTGAGCCCAGTTCCATGGGAAAGTAGATCGTTCCAAGTGAGGCATCATTACCACATGTCTTCCGTCATCACTACTCATCATAGCTGTTCCGTAATCTGAGCCGTTTGGGTTAGCTGGATAACTGTCATAGCTGTATGTTCCCACGATTTTGTAGTCAGATTTTTCTTTTGGAAGATCAAATCGTCCTTCTCCATGAGCAGACCATATTCCCAAGCGAGATCCTGAGAGTCCTTTAAACAGTACGGTTTCATTGGGTTCAATATTAACAGTACTGAACACACATTCAAACTTCCCAGAAGCGTTGTGTTTCATTTTTGGTTTTTGGTCGTGTGTGGGGTGTAATAATCCCAATTCAACAAACAACTGGCATCCATTGCAAACTCCCAAAGACAGTGTGTCGTTGCGTTTAAAAAAGTTTTCAAGTGCTTTTTTAGCTAAGGCATTGTACTTAAACGTACCTGCCCATCCCTTTGCAGATCCCAGCACATCAGAGTTTGAAAAACCTCCGACAGCAACGATGAGTTGCACATCTGTCAGGTCTTCTCTGCCAGTCATGAGGTCTGTCATATGAATGTCCTTCACTTCAAAACCAGCCAAGTTCATCATATACGCCATTTCGCGTTCAGAATTACTACCTTTTTCACGAATAATAGCTGCTTTTACTTTGTTTTCTGGATCGTATGTGGATAGCGATCCGGTAAAGGATTTTGGGAAAGAAAATTGCAAAGGAGTTCTATCGAAAGAAGAAAACCTCTCTTCTGCATTGGAAGGATTTGTTTGCTTTTGATCCATTAAAAATGAAGTGCGCATCCAAAATTTTCGATAGGTAGGAATATGAAATATGAACTCTTTTTCTTTTCCTTGAATTTGCACCTCATCTGAAGTGTTGATTTCACCTATTTTATATATTGGCACACCTTTTTTGCGAAGTTCTTGTTCTGTATCTTCTGTTGTTTGAACCAAAACACCAGGGTTTTCAGCATATAAAATTTGATCGTCAAATGCAGACAGGTCTACACTCATTCCGACATGGTTTTCTGCAAAACACATCTCTAATAAACTTGTAATTAAACCACCAGATCCAATATCATGACCAGCGATAATTTTATCTTTTTTAATAGCATTTTGTAAGCTGTTAAATACATTTTTGAACTGATTGGCATCGCTAACATCTGGGCATTTTACACCAATTTTCATTTGAAGTTGGGCAAAAGCAGATCCTCCAAGATGAAAGTTAAGATCGCTCATCGGAATGTAATAGAGTTTCCCTTGGTTTGGGCGTGCCACAGGACGCACTACAGATCGTATGTCACTGCAAGATGCTGTTGCTGAAATAATAACTGTCCCAGGTGCTATGACTTCCTTATCTCTGTATTTTTGTTTCATGGAAAGGGAATCTTTTCCTGTTGGAATATTAATTCCCAATGCAATAGCAAAGTCAGCACATGCTTCTACGGCATCATATAAACGCGCATTTTCTCCTGGATTATTGCATGGCCACATCCAGTTCGCAGACAAACTCACATCGTCTAGCCCATTTTCCAAAGGTGCCCAAATGAGGTTGGTAAGTGATTCAGCAATTGACAGTCGACTTCCTGCTGCGGGATCGATTAACGCACTTGCGGGTGCGTGTCCAACAGATGTTGCGATCCCTGCTTTCCCTTTGTAATCTAACGCCATAACTCCACTATTTGCCAACGGAAGCTGAAGAGACCCCACGGTTTGTTGTTGCGCAACTCGACCGCCAACACAACGGTCAACTTTGTTGGTGAGCCAATCTTTACATGCAACACTTTCTAATTGAAGAAGATGCTCGAGATCACGATACACATCAGATAACGAAAATGGTACAGGAGAGAATGAACTTTGCGTTCGTTGATCTACGAGTTTTGTTTTTGGTGTTTTTCCAAAAAAGTCGTCAAGAGATAAATCAATCGGTTTTGTTCCGTCTTTATCAGAAACTACAGCAAAATGGTTGTCGTCAGAAATAAATCCAACATCAAATATGGGAGCGCGTTCTCTTTCGGCAATTCTTTTCAGCAAGGGAAGATCTTCTTCACTTACTATCAGTCCCATGCGTTCTTGGGATTCATTCCCGATAATCTCTTTCGCAGATAGGGTGTTATCTCCAACGGGGAGGGCATCTAAATGAATATGCCCACCCGTATCCTCGACAAGCTCGGAAAGACAATTTAAATGTCCACCGGCACCATGATCGTGAATAGAGATGATGGTATTGTTGGCTGATTCTGTTAGTGCACGAATCACATTTGCGACTCGTTTTTGCATTTCTGGATTTGATCGTTGCACAGCATTCAGTTCAATTCCAGAAGAAAAGGCACCTGTGTCAGCAGACGAAACGGCTGCTCCGCCCATACCAATTCGGTAGTTGTCACCACCAAGAATAATAATTCGATTGCCTTTTTTTGGCATCTTTTTGGCACTATCATCTGCATTTGCGTACCCAACACCGCCAGCCATCATGATGACTTTGTCAAAGCCAATGGTTTTATTTTCTTCTTCGTGCTCAAAGGTCAGAACAGACCCTGTGATAAGTGGCTGCCCAAATTTGTTGCCAAAGTCACTAGCGCCATTAGAGGCACGTATTAATATGTCTATAGGAGTTTGGTATAACCAATCGCGTGGCGGATTTTTTTCCCAGGGACGATTTGCAGTTGTGCGAGGATAGGCGGTCATGTAAACAGCCGTTCCTGCAAGCGGAATCGAGCCAGTTCCTCCTGCCATGCGGTCTCGAATTTCGCCTCCAGAACCTGTAGCTGCTCCGCTAAATGGTTCGACCGTTGTGGGAAAATTGTGTGTTTCTGCCTTTAAAGAAAGTATAGAAGGAATTGTTTTTTTTCTGTAGACACCTGGTTTGTCAGCGTTTTCCGGAGCAAATTGTTCGATTTCAGGCCCTTTGATGAAAGCTACATTGTCTTTGTATGCCGAGACTAAGTTTTCGGACTGTAACTTCGATGTTTTTTTGATTAAAGAAAATAGTGAACTTTCTTGTTCACGGTCATCAATATGGAAAGATCCATTAAAAATCTTGTGACGACAGTGTTCTGAGTTTACTTGAGAAAAACCAAAAACTTCGGAGTCGGTCAATGGCCTTCCAAGTTGTTGGGATAATTTCTCCAAATATGCAACCTCATTACCGCTGAGAGACAATCCCTGAGTTTCATTATAAGCCGATATGTCTTCAACTTCAAGAATGGGTTCAGGGGTAACTTCAACAGTAAAAAGTTTTTGCTCCAATGTTTCAAAACGTTCGGAGACCATGGGATCTATTGCATCATTTGTCGAGAACGCCAGAAACTGTTCAATGCGAATAATTCCCTCTATTCCCATGTTTTGGGTAATTTCTACGGCGTTGGTACTCCAAGGAGTGACCATGCTTACACGGGGACCTACAAAAACACCTTCAACTGTGGGAGTGTCTAAATGGGGTTGGTCGCCAAAAAGCCAACTAAGTTTTTTTATATTCTTGGCATCAAGAGGTAATTGTGTTTGTAAGGCGAAAATGCGTTTAGAAGGATTACCAAAAAAACAAATCATAGACTCTGATTAAGTCTACAAAAATAAATAATTGAATGCTGGAATGCGATGGGTTTTTAAAGGAAAGTGTTAAGGATTTCCCACTTAGTTATCAACAATCAGGCACGTATCATCCTTGCCATATAGAAGCCGTCAAAACCACTTTTCGAAGGACTTATCAAGCTTTCTTCTTCCAATTGAAATGCAGCACCTTCTTCGGACTTTAAAAAATGCTCTACCTGTTTTTGGTTTTCATCTTTAAGTACAGAACAAGTTACATAGATAAGCTTTCCGCCTGATTTGACCATAGCAGAATATTTTGTGAGAAGTTGCTGCTGGGTTTCGGTTACTCGTTGTAAAAAGTCAGGATCGATCTTCCACTTCGCATCTGGATTTCTACGCAATACCCCTAAGCCTGTACATGGAGCATCAATAAGAACTCGGTCTGCTCGTCCATGTAGTTTCTTGGTTACTTTGGTTGAGTCTATGTTGCGTGTTGCGATGTTGTGAGCTCCTGCGCGGCGTGCTCTTCTTTTTAATTCTGTCAATTTATGTGGATAGATATCCAACGATATGAGTTGCCCTTTGTTCTCCATTAACGCAGCTAAATGAAGACTTTTTCCGCCAGCACCAGCACATGCATCAATGACTTGCATGCCAGAGGACACCTGTGTGAAATAGCCAACAAGTTGCGATGATGCGTCTTGGACTTCAAACAAACCTCTTTGAAAGGCTTCTGTGTCAAAAACATTTGCACGTTCGGTTAGAATTAGCGCATCTGGATAGCCCTTATGTAGTTCTGTTTGAATTCCGTCGTTTGCGAGTTCATTTTGAACATACTTTGGGTTAGATTTCAATCGGTTGACACGTAGCACTACTTTAGCTTGTGTATTCAAAGCATCAAGTTCCTTGCGCCATTGTTTTTCACCAAAATTAGACACTCCAACTTCGTCGAGCCAATCAGGAATAGAACATATAATGGCACGCTTTTCTTGCAGCGCATCAAATTTACCTTTCAATCGACGAACAGGTGTGTTTGTAACTTCTTCCCAAGAAGGAAGTTTGATCCCTTGTAATACCCATCGTGCACTGAGAAGTCGCCAAAGGTCTTGCTTTGAGAAAGGCTCTTTACTATCAGCCAAAGACGCATAGAGACGCTTCCATCGGATCACTTCATAAGTGTTTTCCGCGATAAAACCGCGATCTCTTTTTCCCCAACGACTATCCGATTTCAGTTTTTTTGCGATGACTTTATCTGCTTGGAGGTTCTGGTTAAAGACAGCGTCCAAACAAGAAACCACAGCAACAGCTAGATTTCGGTGTAGCCGTACTGGCTTGCTTTTCGTGTTCATTTTTTTATTTATTGAAAGGACTGAAGTTCGATTAGTTTTTTATACACACCTTTTTTAGCAATTAACTCTTCATGCTTTCCTTTTTCGACAATCTTTCCGTTTTGAAGTACAATGATAAGGTCAGCATTTTGGATGGTTGATAGTCGGTGTGCAATCACCAACGAGGTTCTGTTTTTCATCATTTGAATCAAGGCATCTTGAACGAGTCGCTCGGACTCCGTGTCGAGTGCAGACGTGGCTTCATCCAATATAAGCACAGCCGGATCTTTTAACACAGCCCTAGAAATAGATAAACGTTGTTTTTGCCCTCCAGAGAGCTTGTTTCCTTGATCCCCAATAACAGTGTCAAATCCGTTGGGAAGTGCTTCAATAAAAGATAATGCGTTTGCAATTTGAGTTGCTTTCCGCATTTCTTCATCTGTAGCATCCGGTTTTGCAATCCGTAAATTGTTTCGGATACTATCGTTGAATAAAATGGAATCTTGCGTAACAATCCCCATCAATTCTCTAAGGTCATCTTTTGAAATGTCGCGTATGTCATTCCCATCAATTTGAATACATCCTTTTGTGACGTCGTAAAAGCGAGGCACGAGATTGGCTATGGTTGATTTCCCTCCACCTGATGGCCCAACCAAAGCAACCGATGTTCCTTTTTTTATGGTTAGATTTAACGTGTCAATTACTATTTCGTTTTCATAAGAAAATGAAACGTCATTAAACGTAATGTTCTTGTTAAATTTCCCAAAATCAAGTGGATTTTTAGGATTTTTAATAGGGTTTTCCGTCTCTAGAACCTCTAAAACTCTCGCTGCTGCTGCGTTTCCTTTTTTGATGTTATACAGTGCCTTACTTATTCCTTTTGCAGGTGTCAAAACGCCATAAGCGAGCCCTAGAAAAGTGATGAAAGCAGCTGCGTTCATTTGCTTTTCAACAAGGACTAAACTTCCGCCATACCATAGCAGTACAGCAAAAACACCAATACCCATAAACTCACTTAGAGGGCTTGATAAATTCATTCGATTGATCAAGCTGTTTGAGAGCTTAAACAAGCGCTGATTGGTTTGTTTAAATTTTTCTTGAAAATTGCTTTCAGCTCGAAATGCCTTAATGATATTTAGACCACTAATAGTTTCTTCGATTTTCGCCAGCACCTCACCAACTTCAATTTGAACTTTATTCGATTTTGGTTGAAGGGTTTTGCCAATACGAGAGATCAATATCCCAGCAAATGGCACAAAAATTAGAACAAATAAAGTGAGTTTTGCACTGATGCTAAACATCATAATCAACGCAAAAAAGATGGTGAGCGGTTCACGAATGAGCAGTTCAATGATGGATAAAAAACTGTATTGTATTTCAGTGACGTCATTGGAAACGCGCGACATAAGGTCTCCTTTTCTTTTTTCTGTAAAATGTGACATCGACATATTGGTGACCTTATTATAGAGCGCTATCCGAATATCTTTGAGAATGCCATTTCGAAGAAAAGTGATAAAAAACAAAGCTGCATAGTTAAAGATGTTTTTCAGAAAAAAGGTGACTAGGATTAGGCTTATAACCAGTAACAATGCACGTTCGGGATCGTCGTTTGAAAACCGCGTGACTTCATAATTCATCCGATCTGATACAAAACTCTTAAAATCCATTGGGCTATTGAAAGACGGTTTGGTTTCAACAACTCTGTTTTCACCAAAAAGAACTTCTAGCATGGGCATCAATACCAAAAATGAAAAGGCATTGAAGAAGGCATATAAAATATTGAAAAACACATTGAGCGCCATATACTTTTTATATGGCCTTGCAAACCCAAAAATTTTCCAAAAATAACTCATGATGTCAATCCAAGTTCAGTGCAAATTCGATCAATTTTTTTAAGCAATGCTGATTGTAAACCCTCATAATCTGCTTTTTCAAAATCAGGGTTGTTAACACTAAAATAAAATTTAATTTTAGGTTCAGTGCCACTAGGTCGTGCAGCTACTCGAGTTCCATCGGCTGCAATAAATAGGATGACATCAGATTTTGGCAAAGAAAGGGGAGTGTTTGTTCCATCGTTTAAGTCACAACGAACGCCATTTTTATAGTCTTCTACAAAGCAAACTTTGCTACCGTCAATCGTTGATGGGGGAGTTGAGCGCAGAGCTTCCATCATTTGTTTGATTTCGGCGACTCCCTCTTTTCCATTCTTAACAAAAGAGACGAGTTTTTCTTGATAAAGCCCGAGCTTTTCATAGGCATGAATAAGTTGATCGTAAAATGTTTCTCCTTTAGACTGGGCGGTTGCGGCTACTTCACACGCAAGTAGAGTCGCAGTCACAGCGTCTTTATCCCGTACAAAATCTCCTACCATAAATCCAAAGCTTTCTTCTCCACCTCCTAAAAAAATCTCATCAGGGTAGTCTTCAATCATTTTGGCAATCCATTTAAACCCTGTTAAACCCATTTTAAAATTCACCTTATAATGAACTGCTAGGGCTGGCATCATTGGAGTTGACACGATTGTGGATCCTATAAAGTATTGTTTGTTTTTCTCTCTTTTTACATGATCGAGGATAAACTGCGTCATAACGATCATTGTTTGATTGCCATTGAGCAACTCCATCTCTCCTTTAGGATTACGAACGGCGATTCCAAGTCGGTCGGCATCTGGGTCTGTGCCAATGACAATATCAGCGTTCGTTTCTTTTGCTTTTTGAAGAGCCAAAGCAAGGGCAGCAGGCTCTTCAGGGTTGGGCGATTCTACGGTAGGGAAGTCACCATTTGGCTCAGCTTGTTCCTCTACAACATGAACCTGTGTGTATCCTGCTTGTTGTAGAACATCAGGAATTGCAGTAATCGAGGTGCCATGTAGCGAGGTAAACACAATATTGAGGTTTGACCGCTCTCCATTTCCTAAGCGACCATTTTTGACACATGCCGTTTGAAACGCATCATCAATTTCTTTCCCTACGAGTTCAATGTTTTTTGGTTTGCTGGTAAATTGAATATCAGAAAAGTCAACCTTACTGATTTCTTTGATGATGGCGTTGTCGTGTGGCGGAACAATTTGCCCCCCATCTTCCCAATAGACTTTATATCCGTTGTATTCGGGTGGGTTGTGTGATGCAGTAAGAACAATACCACATTGCGCTCCTAAATAACGAACCGCAAAAGAAACTTCAGGTGTTGGGCGTAACGATGAAAAAAGATAAACTTTGATATTGTTTGCAGAAAAGATGTCGGCGACTGTTTGGGCCAACGCGTCACTTTGGTGTCTGCAGTCATATCCAATGATTACCTTGTTTGGATTATTTTGAAACTTATGATTGATGTAATTGCTCAACCCTTGCGTGGTTCTACCAAATGTGTATCGATTCACGCGGTTGGTTCCGACTCCCATGATACCACGCATCCCCCCAGTTCCAAAAGTGAGATCTGTATAAAAAGCATCCTCTAGTGCTTTTTCGTCTGAAGATAGGATGTTTACGTTGTTCTGAGTTTCCTTGTCAAAAGGGGCTTGCTGCCACTTAGCAGCTCGTTCCATAAAATTAACTTTCATCGAATTCAATTACAAAACACAAAGTTAGGTAATCCTATCGTCTTTTCTTGATTTATATCTTTTCTCGTACGGTATAGTTTGGCGCTTTCTGTTTTGAGCGCATAATGAGTTCCGCTAAAAAGCCGGCAAGAAAAAATTGACTCCCCAAAATCATAGTAGTCAAGGAGATATAGAATTCTGGACGTTCAGTAATTAAACGCCCTTCTGTTTCAAGATATAGCTTGTCAATACCAAGATAAATGGCAAAGCAAAACCCGGTTAGTAGCATTAAACTTCCGATAAGCCCAAAAAAGTGCATGGGTCTTTTGCCAAAGCGTTGCACAAAGACCAAACTAATGAGGTCTAGAAAACCTTTGACAAATCGATCAAGCCCAAATTTTGTTTTCCCATATTTTCGACGGCTATGTACCACAACTTGCTCTCCAATAGCACTGTATCCAGCATGTTTTGCAAGTAACGGAATGTAGCGATGCATCTCTCCATGCACATGGATTGCTTTGACCACTTCCCTTTTGTATGCTTTTAAGCCACAATTAAAATCATTTAAGGGAATACCAGAAAATCGACGGGCTGTCCAGTTAAAAAATTTGGAAGGAATTGTTTTTCCAAACAAAGGGTCGTGCCGAATTTTTTTCCACCCAGAAACAATATCAAGGTTTTCGTTGATTAACTTGTTATAAAGAACAGGTAACTCATGTGGGTTGTCTTGCAAGTCAGCATCCATCGTAAAAACAACTTCGCCCTGAGCAAGCTCAAACCCGACATGCAATGCTTGAGATTTTCCGTAGTTGCGGGTAAACTTGATTCCTTTAATAAAAGGATTGGTTTTGCTTATAGAGCGTACAAAATCCCAACCATCATCATGGCTTCCGTCATCGACAAAAATGATTTCATAAGACCAAGCCGATTTGAGAACCACCTCCATGATTTGTTCATAAAGTTCAGGTAATGATTCCGCTTCGTCTAAAAAAGGAATTACAATGGATACATCTGTAATAGAGAGTTTGTTCACTAGAGAATTATATTTATTGTCTACGTGCAATGAGTCCAGTAATCCAACTAATTACCAAGCCAAATATGATAAAGACAATTAAAATGAAAGGATAGCTTACCCAGAAGAACTTAGTCTGCAAATCAATTTGTTGCTGAATTTGATCTTGAGTTAGGTTTGGCATTTTTTCAATAAGTTGTTTTGCAGTTACTTCCTTTCCGAGTCTTTCTACAAAATCAGGCTCTATGACATTTGAAAAAAGCAAGAGGTACAAAACAGTAAAAACTCCTGCAATTAGTGCTGTCCCTGTGCCCAATTTAACAGCCTGTCCCACGCTGAGCAATCTGCCATTTGCTGAACGAAAACTATAGATAGCGAAGACGATGGTGGCAAATAAAATTGCATAATTAATGTATTCTGGAATTTTAGAACCAGAGTAAGTGAGTTCCATGATATGGAGCATTAGGCTGAATGCAATGGTGATTCCACCATAGATTGCACCATATTTATAGGCGAACGAACGAATAGTAGGTATATTTGTTTTCATGATATTTGATTGATTTTATGGTAAAATTAGGAAAAACCATTAAATTTGCGATCAATTTAATTACAAAGACCTATGAAATCAGGTGTGCATCCCGAAAATTATAGATTGGTTGCCTTCAAAGACATGTCTAATGACGACGTTTTTATCACAAAGTCCACAGCCAATTCAAAAGAAAAAATAGATGTTGAAGGGGTAGAGTATCCCTTAATCAAACTAGAGATTTCAAGAACTTCTCATCCGTTCTATACTGGTAAAGCCAAGTTGGTTGATACTGCTGGACGAATTGATAAGTTCAAGAATAAATACGCTAAGTTTAAAAAATAAACTTTTTTTAGATCGATCTAAACCTCTCATTAGAGAGGTTTTTTTATTTTTAGATATTTGTATCAATATGCATATTCGATTGTTTGACGGAAAACAACGTGAGCATTTGTTGCCTTTTGTTTATTTGCGACCAGTTGCAGATATATTTATGGGAATGATGACTTTTCGTGATCGTTGGGCTCGTCTTATGGAAACGACTGTTGATGTTGAAACGATTTCCTATTTGAGCGTTCCAAAAGCTTCCAAAGCGGATGTTTGCATTCTGGCTTCTGTTATACCTTCCAAGTTTTTTCTACAAGCTGTTCGGTCTTTGCAGCCTGGTCAGAAACTGGAATCAAATGGCACGCTGTTGGCTTATTATGGCGATGCTTTTTCTGACGATTCTTTAGTTCGTGATTATGATGTGATATCTGTCGATGAAGATCAGTACATTCATATAAAACATACGTGGGATATTTTTTCCCATAATGCAGATGCGTTGCATCATGATTTCACTTTACTAGTCAACGATCAAAATAGCAATTCAATCGCCAATTCGAATACTGTTTTGGGCAATGGATCAATTTTTATTGCGGACAATGTCAATATGGAAGCCACAACACTAAACACGTCTAAGGGTCATATATATATTGATGAAGGTGCTACTGTAATGGAAGGTGCATTACTTAGAGGGCCACTCTACATTGGTAAAAACAGTGTGATTAAAATGGGTGCTAAGGTTTATGAAAACTGTTCTTTTGGACCGAGTGTTAAAGTTGGTGGCGAACTCAATAATGTGGTATTTTTTGGCAACAGTAATAAGGGGCATGATGGGTTTTTAGGTAACGCAGTTATCGGGCAGTGGTGCAATATTGGCGCTGGCTCAGACGCTTCCAATCTTAAGAATGATTATAATACAATTCGTGCTTGGGACTATCCCTATGGAGGTTTTGCAAAAACAGGATTGCAGTTTTGTGGCCTTCTGATGGGTGATCATTCACAGTGTTCTATTCAAACTACTTTTAACACCGCCACTGTTGTAGGAGTAGGATGCAACCTGTTTGGCAATGGATTTCCACGACAATTCATACCAAGCTTTTCGCGTGGTGGATCACAAGGATTTGTTGAGAATCGAATTGACAAAGTACTGGAAACTGCCAAACGAATGAAGGAACGTAGAGGAGCAGACTTGACTCCTGATGATGAAAGCCGAATAAGGGAGGTTTTTGATCGAACAACAAAGCATCGAAAGCCCTAACTTTTTTCTTTACGAACGTTTCGTAGATCAAGCATGTTAATGGGATTAATTTCCATTCCTTTTACGTTGGGTTGTAAAAAACGTAAAATCTCGTCATAATACAGCAGAACAAAGGGAGCTTCATCAATCAATTTCTGATCCAATTCACTTATCATTTCTTTTCGTTTTTCAATATCCAGTTCGGCAGTGATTTCTTTATAGCCCTTATCAAAAGCTGGATTGCTGTAGTGAGTGTAATTTGGACCATAAGGACTGAAATTTGAAGAATGGTATGGCAGGAGATAGTTTTCAGGATCAGGGTAGTCTGCAACCCAACTCGCTCGAAACAGTTGAAGTTTTCCGTTGGATTTGGCTTCTCGTAAAGCTGCTGGTGGCATCACTTCAATTTCGAGCTCTATCCCAAGTTGTTTATAAGTGTTTTGCAAATAGGTGCAAAGATCAACATAGTTGGCATCAGTCGAGAGGGTCAGGCGTGGATTTTGAATTCCCGTTTCTTTTCGGAACTCCTCTATAAGTTTCTTTGCCTTACCTGGATCATACGAGTAGCCGTTTATTTCTAGATTATTATTCAGACCATTTGGAATAAACCCTTTGTTTGAGGGGCTCCCTATGTTATTCTTCAAAAACCGAATCATCTCATTGCGATCAATCGCATAGTTGAGTGCTTTTCGTAATGCGTTTGACTGAACTTCAGGAATCAAAGCATCCATATAAATACCAATGTATTCGGTATTGAGGTATGGCGATCGCAACAGCTTGTATTTGGTTGCAAAATGGGGGTGTAGCTCCCCGTTTTTATCCAAAAGCTCATCCTTGTATGAGTAGTCTAGCGAGTTAAGCATATCCAATTTTCCTTGTAAAAAAAGTAAAAACTCACTTAGTTTGTCTGGCACAAATGTGATCGCGACTGCTTCTAAATGAGGTAGTTGTTGCCCTTTTTTGTTGGTCTCAAAATAAAGAGTGTTTTTTCGAAGAACCATTTTTAAATTTGGCATCCAAGCTTTTGCGTAAAAAGGGCCTGTACCTATGGGTTTCACTCCAATGTTATGGTCTGTGTTTGCACGAAGCTCTTCAGGAAGTACGCTGAGGTACTTCATGCTTAGAATACCCAGAAAGGGGCTAAAGGGTGACTTTAATTTTATTTGAAACACACTGTCATGAACTGCTTTATATGACGCGACATTTTCTAATGTCCACAAGCCTGGCGATGCAATCTTAGAGTCTTTTATTCGGTCAAAGCTATACTTAAAATCACTAGCAACCACTTTTCGTGTTTTGGCTCCTGCAAAAAGGGAGGATTCATGGAAGTAAACGTCATCTCTTAAATAAAAATGATAGACTAAGCCATCGTCCGAAATATCCCAACTTTTAGCGATATCGGGTTGAATATTTAGCTCCGCATCCAGCTTTACCAACCCATTAAACAGTTGATTCATTGCCCAGATACTTCGTAAATCACGAGCGTAAGCGGGATCAAGTGTGTTGATGTTTTCGTGAATATTTAACCTGAAAACCTGGTGGTTGTTTTCACCCGTTTGACGCGTACAGCTCATGGAAAATCCAATAACAATGAGGGTGGATATACGAACTATAAATCTAAATTTTTTGTTCCTTTTCAAGGATAGTATATTTGCAGGATAAAAGTAGAAAAATTAATACAAGTTTGAGACCTCATACTGTTGCTTTTCACACGCTGGGCTGTAAACTGAACTTTTCGGAGACATCTACATTGGCTCGAAAGTTTACGTCTGCGGGCTATGAAAGAGTACCCTTTGAGGACAAAGCAGACATCTATGTGATCAACACTTGTTCTGTCACGGACAATGCAGACAAAAAATTCACTTCATTAGCTCGACAAACACACAAAAGAAATCCAGAGGCATTTCTTATTGCGGTTGGGTGTTATGCCCAATTGCAGCCACATGAGCTCGCTAAAGTTGATGGTGTTGACCTTGTGTTGGGTGCTAAGGAAAAGTTTGACGTTGTTTCTTATCTCCACGACATTTCTAATAAAGAAAAAACACAGGTTCATGCTTGTGCTATTGAAGAAACGGACACCTATATAAGCAGCTATGCAATAGGGGAGCGAACACGTGCTTTTCTAAAAGTACAAGATGGTTGTGATTATAAATGTACATATTGCACCATTCCACAGGCGCGCGGACTGTCTCGAAGCGATAGCTTAGACAACATCATCAGGCAAGCGAAGGAAATTGTTGATCAGGACATCAAAGAGATTGTTCTTACTGGCGTCAACATTGGAGACTATGGCAAGGGTGAGTTTGGAAACAAAAAGCATGAGCACACTTTTTTAGAGTTGGTTCAGTCCCTTGATCAAGTGGAGGGCATTGATCGTTTTCGCATATCGTCTATAGAACCAAACTTGTTATTGGAGGACCTTATTTGTTTTGTTGCAAGTTCAAAACGCTTTGTCCCCCACTTTCATATTCCTTTACAAAGCGGCAACAACGAAATTTTAGGTCAAATGCGACGACGTTATCAGCGCAAACTTTATGCTGAACGCGTTGCGAAGATTAAAAGCGCAATGCCAGACGCCTGTATTGGCGTGGATGTGATTGTTGGATTCCCTGGAGAAACAGAAGATCACTTTCTTGACACATATCATTTTTTAGTAGATCTCCCTGTGTCCTATTTACATGTGTTTTCGTATTCCGAGCGACCAAACACTCCAGCGGCTGCAATGGGGAATCATGTGCCAAAAAATATTCGAACCAAGCGCAGTAAAATGTTACGAGGTTTGTCGGCAAAAAAGCGCCATGCTTTTTATGAGAGTCAGATTCATAAAACAAAAACAATTCTTTTTGAATCCGAGAACAAAGAAGGGTATATCCACGGTTTTACAGAAAATTATGTAAAGGTGAGAATGCCTTGGAATCCTGATTTTCAAAATCAGACCTTAGCTGCAAAGCTCACTCACATAGATGCAAGTGGGATGGTTCGATTTGATTTAACAAAGGCACTCGTTTAGATGCGAACGCCGACCGGAAGTAAGCTGCGATATTTTTTGTTTTTACGAATAAAACTTACTATTTCGGGGCTAGTAGGCATCATGCTAACGTTACGATCTTCGATGATAGCTAGGACTTCTTTGATAAAATCATCCTTAAAAGAAGCATCATTTTGATCCTGAGGAACGATGAGTTTTGTTAAAAATATTTTCCTCTCTTGTTCAGCATATTCTATCTTAGCTAGACCTTCAGCAGTTTCAGTTTCGAATTGACGCAGAAATGAATTATCAGTAATTTCCATGTGGGTAATTTTATGCAAATTTAGGGAAAATAAAAAAGACATTAGATTTGTAGTATGCTGAACGAAGAAATTCACCTGTATTGTATGCCTGGATTAGCGGCAAATTCTAAGATATTTGAATTCATTCGCTTGCCAAAACCGTTTGTTATCCACAAATTAGAATGGATAGATCCGCTTCCTAATGAATCTATTCAAAGTTTCTCTAAACGGATGTGTGAAAAAATCAAAAAAAAGAATCCTATTTTGTTAGGTGTTTCTTTTGGGGGAATCCTAGTGCAAGAAATGAGCAAAATCATTCCATGCCACAAGGTAATTATTATTTCCAGTGTGAAGTCATATAAAGAATTTCCCATCCACATCATGCTCGGCAGAAAATCCAAAGCTTATAAATACTTCCCAACGCAATGGATTGATAAAACAGAAGATTTTATCGGGTTTGTGTTTGGACCATCGATGCGAAAAAGAATTGGACTTTATAAGCACTACTTGTCGTTTCGAAGTAAAGAATATTTACAATGGGCTCTTCATCATTTTTTCCAATGGGATCAAAAAGAAGCCGACCCAAAGGTTATCCACATTCATGGGACGCATGACGCTCTAATCCCCGTTTTTAATATCAAAAATTACATTGCTGTCAAGGGAGGAACACACGCCATGATTTTGCGTAAAGCACATCTGCTTAATGAAATCCTTCTAGAAATTATTTTAAATAACACTTCAACCAAATCATTATGAATATGAGTTTAGGTCTACGACTCTTTTTTGCGCTAAGTTTCGGCTTGCTATTCAACTGCTGCACACAATCAAAAGAAGTCACTCCGTCACAACCAAGTGGGTTGTTCCATGCTGAACTTCCGTCTTCTGTAAGTTTTTCTGGTGAAAATGTTCCCTTGCAGATAAACCACATAAAAGAACGATTTGATCGCGAAGTATTGGTCAATACGTTTTGGCACTCCAATAGCATCCTGCTGTTTAAGCGGGCTGAAAAATACTTCCCGATCATTGAACCCATTCTTAGAAAAAACGGCATCCCAGATGACTTTAAATATCTGGCGGTCATTGAAAGCGGATTAATTAATGTGACCTCGCCGGTTGGCGCAGAAGGGTTTTGGCAGTTTATGGCGCCAACAGCTCGCGAGTATGGTTTAGAAGTAAATGCAAACGTCGATGAGCGTTTACATATCATCAAATCAACACAAAGTGCTTCCGACTACCTGAATGATGCTTATCGGATTTTTGGCAATTGGACACTTGCAGCAGCGGCCTATAATGCAGGCATTCAGCGCATCAAATCGTCCTTAGAAAAGCAAAAGGTGACATCTTACTATGATCTTTTTTTAAACGAGGAAACAAGTCGGTATATATATCGGATTGTTGCTATAAAAACAATCTTTGAGACGCCAAGAAGATATGGGTTCTCGGTAGAGAAAACACAATCTTACAAACAACCTTTAACACGACTTGTACATGTAAACACCCCAATTCTTGATCTGGTCGAATTTGCTAAGGCTCACGCAATGACCTATGGCGACTTACGTGTACTCAACCCTTGGCTCAAAGGATACTCGTTGGCGAACCGCACCCGTAAAGATTATGAGGTTGCGGTGTTGGTGAAGTAGGGCTGTGAGTAGAAAATCTATCCGCATTGTCTGGGCGCCGTGTGCTAAGGAATCGCAAAGCAACTCCACTGCCATGGATACCTATTCTTTTCGTTCAGTCTTGTATCTGATGGATGTGAAAACAGAGTCAGTTTAGGTGCTAGATGCGTTTTAACTGTTGTTGCATAAGCTTAATTTGCTCGCCCATCATGCCTTGCTTGTCCAGCTTTTTGGCTTCTTTAATAAGGGTTGTCGCTTCTCGCTTTCGTCTTTTTTGCATGGCAATTCCCGCTAGGCTGAGTTTTGCCATTGCCATATCGTGTTTCATATTGAGCCCAAGTGCGATGGCTTTTCGAAAATACTTTTCAGCTTGTGTAAGGTTGGATTGCGAGGTAATCACTCCACGAATAAAATGGTAATATCCCACTTGCTTGGTCGTGAGAGCAGCTTCGGGTTTTTTTATTCTATTTAGCCACTTTTCGGTTCCTTTAAAATCCTGCTTTCGCAAGCGTAGAAAAGCCAGCAATAAAATTTCGTTTTTGTAATACAAGAAAACAAAAATACCCGCCAAGAAGATCAGAGCAATCCCATTGCCAATAGATTCTTCGATGAACTGATATACAGCGTATCCTAAAGTTGCTGCTGCTAATACGATTTTGATAAATTTTGGAAACATGAATTTTGATTGTTTGTCAAAAATAATTAATTCTTATGGAATGCTTCTTGAAATCGTAGGATAATATTGTATATTTGCACCGTTTGATTAGAAGATAGAATTATATATTATGAAAAGAACTTTTCAGCCCTCAAAAAGAAAACGCCGCAACAAACATGGCTTCATGGAAAGAATGTCGTCTGTGAGCGGTCAAAAAGTAATAGCAGCCCGCCGATCGAAAGGTCGTAAGAAACTTTCAGTATCTTCTGAACCAAGACACAAAAAATAAGTGAATAAAGCTTTAACAAAGAAAGGTGTTTCTATTTGTAGTGACACCTTTTTTTTATATATATTTCGTCCTAATATAAATACACCCACTAGCTCATGCCAAAGCGTCCTGATTTAGATTCTATTCTCATAATAGGTTCAGGCCCCATCATCATTGGTCAAGCATGTGAATTCGATTATGCAGGTAGTCAAGCGCTCCGTTCGTTACGGGAAGATGGAATTGAAACGATACTGATCAATTCCAATCCAGCGACAATTATGACTGACCCTTCAATGGCGGATCACATCTATCTAAAACCTCTAACCACAACCTCTATTCGTGAGATCCTCAAAAAGCACAAGGTCGATGCCGTGTTGCCCACTATGGGAGGTCAAACGGCGCTCAACCTTTGTATTGAGGCCGATGAAAAAGGAGTTTGGGAAGAGTTTGATGTTGAAATTATTGGAGTCGATATCGATGCAATTAATATCACGGAAGATAGGGATCAGTTTAAAAAACTTTTAAAAAAAATAGACATTCCTGTGGCTCCTGCCAAAACGGCGACTTCGTTTCTGAAAGGAAAAGAAATCGCGCAAGAGTTTGGTTTCCCGCTTGTGATTCGTCCTTCATTTACTCTTGGTGGAACGGGAGCTTCTTTTGTTCATAACGCGGATCAATTCGAATCCCTACTCACCAGGGGACTAGAAGCATCACCTATTCATGAGGTGCTTATCGACAAGGCTCTTCTTGGATGGAAAGAATACGAGTTGGAGTTGTTGCGCGATAATAATGACAATGTTGTTATTATATGTACTATTGAAAACATGGATCCTATGGGGATTCATACTGGTGATTCAATCACAGTAGCGCCAGCAATGACACTATCAGACTCAGCCTTTCAGCGTATGCGTGATATGGCGATCAAGATGATGCGCAGTATTGGAGACTTCGCAGGTGGATGTAACGTCCAATTTGCTGTTAGCCCAGATGAAAAAGAAGACATCATTGCCATCGAAATCAACCCTCGAGTTTCTAGATCATCCGCATTAGCATCGAAAGCCACGGGCTATCCTATTGCAAAAATTGCAGCCAAGCTTGCTATTGGCTATTCACTAGACGAGTTGAGTAATCAAATCACAGGATCAACGTCTGCACTTTTTGAACCAACATTAGATTATGTTATTGTGAAAATTCCACGCTGGAATTTCGATAAATTTGAAGGATCAGAGCGTGAGTTGGGCCTGCAAATGAAATCTGTGGGTGAGGTGATGGGCATTGGAAGATCTTTCCAAGAAGCACTTCATAAGGCCACTCAGTCTCTTGAAATCAAGAGGAACGGACTCGGCGCCGACGGTAAAGGCCTGACCGATTACGAAAAAGTGATTTCAAAACTCACCAATGCATCATGGGACAGAGTTTTTGTTCTTTATGACGCTATACAAATGGGAATCTCATTGGATAGAATCCATGAGATTACTAAAATCGACATGTGGTTCTTACGTCAGTATGAAGAGCTATACAGTTTGGAGATGGAGATTTCGAAACACACCATTTCAGACATTTCGAAACCACTACTTTTAGAGGCCAAACAAAAAGGATTTGCAGACAGACAAATCGCTCATATGCTTGGATGCTTAGAAAGTGAAGTGTATAAATTGAGAAATAATGTAGGGGTTAAACGAGTGTATAAACTTGTAGATACCTGTGCTGCAGAATTTCAAGCCCAAACACCTTATTATTATTCAACTTTTGAGGACGAAGTGCAAGGGAAAGATGGCGAAAAATTTGTTGATAATGAAAGTGTTGACTCTGGTCGGGAGAAAATAATTGTTTTGGGATCAGGTCCCAACCGCATTGGCCAAGGTATCGAGTTCGATTATTGCTGTGTGCACGGCGTGATGGCTGCCGCAGAATGTGGCTATGAGACCATCATGATCAACTGCAACCCCGAGACGGTTTCTACCGATTTTGATACGGCCGACAAACTGTATTTCGAACCCGTTTTTTGGGAACACATTATTGATGTCATTCAACACGAAAAACCAGTCGGAGTTATTGTGCAGTTGGGAGGTCAAACGGCACTTAAACTCGCTGAAAAACTGAGCCGATATGGCATTAGAATTATGGGAACTTCCTATGAGTCCCTTGACTTGGCCGAAGACAGAGGTAGTTTCTCGACGCTTCTTAAAGAAAATAATATTCCATACCCTGAGTTTGGCGTTGCCGAATCACCAGAGCAGGCGTTGCAGTTGGCTGAAGAGTTAGATTTCCCTATTCTTGTTCGTCCCTCGTATGTGTTAGGAGGTCAAGGAATGAAGATTGTGATCAACAAAGAAGAACTAGAAGCTCACGTTGTGGATCTTCTTCAAAAAATCCCCAACAACAAGCTGTTGTTAGACCATTACTTAGATGGCGCAATAGAAGCAGAGGCTGACGCCATATGTGATGGTGAAAACGTTGAGATTATTGGGATCATGGAGCATATCGAACCTTGTGGAATTCACTCCGGAGATTCCAATGCAACACTACCTCCTTTCAATCTTGGCAACTTTGTGATGCAGCAAATCAAGGATCACACAGAAAAAATTGCACTCGAACTAAATACGGTTGGTCTGATCAATGTCCAATTTGCTATCAAAAATGATATTGTTTATATTATTGAGGCAAATCCTAGGGCTTCCAGAACGGTTCCTTTTATCGCTAAAGCAAAACAGCAACCATTTGTCAATTACGCAACAAAAGTCATGCTCGGCAAACACAAAGTAGGGGATTTTGATTACACCTCTCATCTTGAGGGATTTGCGATCAAACAACCCGTGTTTTCGTTTAATAAATTCCCAAATGTCAACAAAGCACTTGGCCCTGAAATGAAAAGTACAGGGGAAAGTATTTTGTTTATTGATGATTTAAAAAATGACGAGTTTTATGATCTTTACTCCCGTAGAAAAATGTACCTAACCAAATAGGTTTTATTTGTACATTAGCTGTTATGTCATTTGAGATCTTACTTTTAGTCGGAATACTTGTTGTTGTTTTGTTGATCTTTTTTCTTCACAATAGAAATTCGTCAGGATCAAATGCACTTTTGGTTCAGCTCAATGAGGCACTCCGAAATGAAATTCAAGAAATACGAAAGGATGTTGAGCAAAACGCACAAGTTTCACGAGTTGAGATAGAAGGTAAGCTGACAACAATTAATCAAGAGATTAATGAGTTTCAGAAGAGCACAAAGCAAAATATGCAAACCCAATTTTCACAGTCTAATAAGATTGTAAAAGAAGTGACTGCTGAACTCGAGAAGATCAAAGGAACAAACGAACAAGTGCTGAATTTTGCAACGCAGATGAAGTCCTTAGAGAAAATCCTTGGAAACTCGAAGCAACGAGGGATATTGGGTGAAATTCAACTGGAGAATTTATTGGCAAATGTATTGCCACCTGACTTATTCACCATGCAACATCGATTTAGCAACGGCGAAATGGTTGACGCAATCGTTAAGGTGGGGCAGTTTATTATTCCAATTGATGCCAAGTTCTCGTTGGACAACTACAACAAAATGATTGAAAGTAGTGACCCTAGTGAAATCAAAAAATTGGAAACTCAATTCAGAAACGATATCCGATTAAGAATTGATGAAACATCAAAATATATCCGACCAACTGAAAAAACTACCGATTACGCTTATATGTTTATTCCTGCTGATGGCCTTTATCAAGACCTATTAAATAGTCGTGTAGGTAGCTTACAAATCAACTCCCGCGATTTGGTGCATTATGCCTACGGAAAAAAAGTAATGATAGTTTCTCCGATGAGCCTTTTTCCAATGTTGCAGATTACCGTTAAGGCACTACACAATTTGAAAATTGAAAAGTCTGTGCAAGAAATACTCACCAATGTTGATAAGTTGACCAACCATTTAAATGCTTATCAAACCTATCATTCGAAATTGGGTAAAACTTTAGGAACTGCAGTCAATCATTACAATGATTTGACAGGAGAGTTTAAGAAAATTGACAAAGACATTGTTAAACTTTCACCTGCCAACAAACGAATTACGTTTGACCCTGAAAATCTCAACAGACCACAGCTCCCACAAGACGATAACTAGCTGAGTTGAAGTTGTTTTTTAGCTACTGAAAATCCAAAAGCAAGAACGACACTATACACAGCGTCTCCAAGCAATGAGGTGGCGAAGAATGGGACTGCCAGTGTGAAACATGTAATGAGCCCTTCCATTGTCAGAGGATAATACAACAGCCATACTCCCATATTACTGATAATAAAAAACGATATACTTCCTAGTAACACTAATTTCGGACTGACCTTACCACTTCTTTGTCCAAGCAGTGTGATGAATGCAAAAGCCATATAAACAAAAATAGAAATGACATGAAATCCAAGAAAAAAATCGGATAAAATCATCGCCAATAACGGCACTAAAAAGGCGAGTTGCTTCCTTGTAAAATAAGCGCCCGCAAAGAGAGACATCGCTGTGATGGGTGCAAAGTTTGGAGGGTGGGGTAGTAATCTACTCAACGCAGCAATCAGCACAAAACTGATGAGAACTTTTTCTTTTTTTGAAAGTGATAGCATAATTTTAGATAGCAGTTCGAATCCAAAAATAGGTTTTTTTTATATACCATAAAATACTAGAATAGATTCTATATCTTTGTATTGAGTATATAGGTTTTACGAGTTACATTCTGTAATTGTAAATGAAAAGGGAATGAAGTGTGATGCTTCAGCTGTTCCCGCAACTGTAAACGTGTAATGTTATTTCTTTAGACCACTGACGAAAGTTGGGAAGGTTATATTACGTGAGCCAGGAGACCTGCCTGTATTATTTAGTGTGTGTTTCTCGGGATAAGGGGCAGACGTTTATTTATTTAACAAATCATATGAGACTTATTGTTTTATACAGCACATTTTTTGTGTTCAGCTTTCTCCTTGTCCATGGGCAAAACCAATCTGTTGATCTTGAAGAGGTGACTGTCACCGATTCCAGATTTGAACGATCCCAATCAAAAACAGGTCGTTCTGTAACCTTTATCAGTAAGCAAGACATCAAGCCGTATCTTGGCGGGTCGATGGCTTCATTATTGTCAAGTCAAGCAGGCATTCATGTTAATGGTTATCAAAGTCACCCAGGCACTAATTTGAGTTACTTTATTCGTGGTGGAAACAATCGTCAGGTTTTGGTTTTGATCGACGGCGTGCCAGTTAGCGACCCCACACAAATTGAAAATGATTTTGATTTGCGTCAAGTTGATTTATCATCCGTAGAATCCATTGAGATTATTCGAGGAGCTGCCAGTAGCTTATATGGCAGCGCAGCAGCTACTGCTGTTATAAAAATTACAACCAATCAACCAAAAAGTCAAAGCATAGCGGTACACACCTTTTTTGGAACTAATAACTCTCAACTTGATTCCGAATTTGCCGTTGATAATAAAACCTATCAACTCAATGTAGGACTTGGTGGCGCAGTTCACTCAGGTAGAGTGTCATTAGCTGAACATCGAACGTCTGGCATGTCAGCTGTTGTCGGTGAGGAAGAGGATCCTACAAAAAAACAAAATGTCAATGCGCAATATGAAGTTCGTTTATTGCCAAGTCTGCGCATCAACACCTTTTTCAGTAAAGACTATTTCATGACGGGTTATGACGATTCATATCCGTTAATGGATGCAGATAATCAGTTCACCAATAAAAGTCAGCGGACTTCCATTCAGCCCAAATGGCAAAATGAAAACAGCTCATTTGTGGGTCGTGTTTCATGGGCAAATGTTGAACGCGACTTTGACGAGTCCGCATTCCCAATTTCTTATGAGGGAAAGTCAATGGACGTTGAGGGTGTATTCTCCTCTCAGTTACAGACAAACGTCAAAGGGTTGGTTGGTGTAAATCATAAGAGGCAAGAAGCACAATTTGGATCCGAGGTAGTAGACATGAATTTAGCAGACTATTTTGTTAATTTTCTGTACGAGAATGCGGGTCCTTTTGAGGTGCAAATAGGAGCTCGGCTGAGCGATCACAGCGCCTTTGGTTCACATTGGACATATCACGTTAACCCATCCTTATATTTTGATTTTCCAAAAATGGATATTCGTTTTAATACGAGTCTAAGTACTGCCTTTATTGCACCTTCACTCTACAAACTTTTTGACGCCTATTCTGGAAATAAAGAATTAAAACCTGAAACCAACCAAGGGATCGAAGTAGGAGCTTCTTTGATTTCCCAAAATGGAAGCACTCTCCAGTTGGTGTACTTTGATCGTGAAGAGAAAAATTTCGTGAATTATGACATGATCACCAGAAGATATGCAAACTCCCCTAGAGATTTCCATATTTATGGCACAGAGTTTTTGTTGGAAATGCCGTTGAGTTCAAACATTGATTTCAGTACAAATTACACCTATACCCAACATGAAGATGGTCAAGGCTTGCGAATACCAAAACACAAATTCAATGGAAACTTTCAGTATGATGTCAATGAGAATACACAATTTTTGACAACGATTCAATATGTTGGGGAACGAGATTATTTGTTTGAGAGCAAACAGGTGATATTATCTCCCTATTGGTTAATTAACCTGCATGTGGCTCACAAAATGAGCATTCAAGGAATGTCGTTTTATGGTAATGTGCAAAATCTCTTGAACGCAGATTATGTAGAGATTCAAGGATACACTACTCGAGGTCGGAATTTTTCTCTTGGTGTTTCCTATACGTTTTAAATCGTAGTTGCTTAGGTAAATCCACATGCATGAAGTTTTTTTCAAGTGGTTTAAGCACCTTAAATGGGATTTTTTGTCGATTGAGTTGATCGTTTCTTAGGGGTTGAGGTGTTAGTACTCCCATGACTTTAAGCGTTTTTTCAAACAAGGGTTCGTCGATGGCACCTATTGTTCCCAAATTACTGATTGATTCTAGTAAAATGTGATCTGCAGCCAGTCCCTTTTCAAATTCTGCAAACCCTTGGCTGTTGGCAATTTTTAGCGCAATGGGCTGCATAGCCCAATTATGATTTGGGTTTTTCGTGCCATCATTGTCAATCCAATCATAAATGGTGTATGAACCCACGTTTTTACCACTGGTGGTATCGCCAATCAAAATCACATCGATATAGGGGTCTAATCCATTGATTAAAAGTTCACTAGCAGAAGCTGTTGAGGACGATGTAATTACATAAATTTTATCCATATTCAAATGAACATCTTGTGCTTCAAACAAATAATTTTCGTTCCAAGAGGATCGTTTTTCATTGTGCTGATCTTGCACAAAAAGGGCATCATTAAACTGACCAGTAATCATACTAGCAAGTTTGATAGCCACGCTAATTCGACCCCCTCGATTGTAACGTAAATCAATGACGAAGTGATCAATGCCCTCTGCTGAAAACTCACTTAATACGTTGGTGAGATTTGTTTCACTATCAGCAGTGAATCCATTATACATTAAATACCCAACTTTTTGGTTGTCAATTTCAATGACTTCATATTTATGAACCGTATTCTCTTGAAACACCGACTTAACCAAATTAACACTAACTCCAGTGGGATTTAGTACATTTCCATTGATTTGTGCAAGCTGAATGCTAAAGTTTTCATTTTCTGAATCCAATAAATCGGAGTAGTTATCGGTGGTCATTAGCTCGTTGTTGACACTATAAAAAATGTCTCCGCGCTTGATTTCTTTGTCATCAGCATCTGACCCTGGTAAGACATAGCTCACTATAGCAAACACACCTCCTGTTTCTCCTAACTCTGCCCAAATTAGGTTCATCCCAGATGTCTTATAGACACGATTTAGCTGATTTTCCAACGCAACATAATCATCTACAATCCAACTAAAACGATCCTCTTCAGATAGTAAAGACTCAAATAAAACATCAGGTTTCCCATTAAATTGACGTAAGTAAGAAGTATATGCTTTCTGTGAGTCAAAACGGTCGTCAGCGAGGTCTGGAACAGTTTGTTGCCAATAATAAATATAATTTAATCCCTCCCAAACAAATTCTTCGATCTCTAAGCTTTCTGTACTTTGACTAGTGTTGTCAGCTTTATTTTGACTAATACTATCATTATCATCTTTGCATGAAAGCAAAAAGATGAAGGCCAAAAAGAAATAAAAAGTGTAGCGCATTAATTCAAATATTTTAGGAGGAAACTTTATCTCATTGCAAATTAATCATTTTTAAATAATGATTGTTTGAAAAGATTTTTACATAATGATTGATGCTTTTGCCATGACAAAATAAATCTTTACTGTATTTTCGTAAATAATCAAGGAGTGTCTGTTTGTCAATGTTGTAAACATGCCCCCTTGACAGGAACCAAAACTACAATACCGTGAAAACAATTTTTTTGTTCGTACTCATTGCTCCATTTATGATGGCGCAATCCATTTTTGACAAGTATCAATCCAATGATCAAGTGACCTATGTGTCCATTAGTCCACGCATGTTTCAAATGTTGGCTAATATGAACATTGATGATTCGAACCCTGATGCCAAAGAGTTTTTTGAACTGGTGTCAAGCATTGATACCTTTAAGCTACTTCGCACAGATGACGCAGCAATTTCAAATCATCTTTCACAATGGACGCAAACGTATGTAAATGCAAATAATCTCAGTGAGCTTATGCAGGTTCAAGAAGACGATAGCAAGGTTAACTTTTATGCACTACCATCTCAAGACAGTCTTTTTGTAAAGGAATTGCTTATGCTTGTAACCGAACAAGAATCATCGATTATAGACCCATCTTTAAGTCCACAGACAGTATTGCTTTTTATTAAAGGAAATATTGATCTCGAGAAAATCGCTTCATTAACAAAAGAATTAAACCTTCCGGCAAGTGAAGATTTAAAAAAGCTTAAAAGTCAGCTAAGTATTTAGCGTCATATGCCTGTGTAATTTTGAGGCGTAATTCGTAGCAATTCGGATTTCACCTCTTCCGAAACATCTAATGTGTTGATAAAACTCTGCATACTATCTTTAGTGATTACAGCGTTGGTTCGGGTGAGCCCTTTCAACGCTTCGTATGGGTTGGGAAAGCCTTCTCTACGTAAAATAGTTTGAACGGCCTCGGCAACTACTGCCCAGTTGTCTGTCAAATCCTGATCAATAGCAGCAAGGTTGACCTCTAGTTTGCTAAGACCTTTACGAAGCGATTTTAACGCAATGAGTGTGTGGCTAAAAGGGACACCAATATTTCGAAGTAACGTACTGTCTGTCAAGTCACGTTGAAGTCTGGATACAGGAAGCTTGGAGGAAAGAAAAGAAAAAAGTGCGTTTGCGACACCTAAATTTCCTTCAGAATTTTCAAAGTCTATTGGGTTTACTTTGTGTGGCATAGCAGAAGAACCAACCTCATTTTCATTAATTCGCTGCTTAAAATATTCCATGGATATATACGTCCATAGATCTCGATTTAGGTCAATAAAAACAGTGTTTATTCGCGAAAACACATCGCAAAGAGCGGCTAAGTGATCATAGTGCTCAATCTGTGTCGTGGGAAACGAATGGTGTAGCCCTAAGACATTTTTAACAAAATGATGTCCAAACGACTTCCAGTCGGTTTGTGGATATGCCACTCTGTGCGCATTAAAATTGCCAGTAGCACCACCAAACTTAGCTGCATAGGGAATATTGTTAAGCAACGAAAGTTGCTGTTTGACACGCTCTATAAAAACACGAATTTCTTTCCCTAGTCGAGTTGGAGATGCTGGCTGGCCATGTGTTCGTGCAAGCAGAGGAACATTTTCATATTCATCAGCCATTTTGTTTAACTCAGTAAGCGTGGCGGAAAGTGTTGGTAAAATCACCTCACTGATTGCGTCTTTAATTGATAAAGGAATCGCAGTGTTGTTTACGTCTTGAGAGGTCAGTCCAAAGTGTATGAACTCCTTATACTGACCGATTCCAAGTCGATCAAATTCGTTTTTAAGGAAATACTCTACTGCTTTGACATCGTGGTTTGTTGTTTTTTCAATATCCTTAATCGTTTTGGCGTCCTCAAACGAAAAGTGCTCGTACAATGCGCGCAAATCTTCAAACAACGAATGGTTGAAACTTTTAAGTTGTGGTAATGGGTGAACGCAAAGCGCAATAAAATATTCTACTTCAACCTTTACTCGATATTTTATGAGTGCTTGCTCTGAAAAAAAAGCGTGAAGAGATTTTGTTTTGCTACGATAGCGCCCGTCGATGGGTGAGATGGCATTGAGTGTGTTTAGCAACATGGCATACTTTCAGCTGCAAAGGTAGTATTTTATGTGCTTATCTGCGACTCAAAATCTTGTATTCCTCGTAGCAACCGCTGATGGCTTCTAGAATCTGTAAATCGTTGGCAGTACGAATAAAACTTTCGGAGAAATTGCAGTTTCGTAAGATTTCATCGATATCAATGCTACCCAGTTGTAGAAACTCTTCAAGCGTTTCGCGATCATATTTTACAGCCAACAAATCACGAAGCGCATTGTTTTCTCTCATTTTTTTTAGTTTACGTAACTCATTTGGTTTTTTGCCAAAAAGATTATGCAGAAAATCAAAAGGATTGAAAATAGAGCCAACAACTCTAGAGAAGGCGGAAGGGCCTCGACTTCCTGCTTCGTAACCGCCAGTGGGTAGACCAGGAATACTGTATCGTTGATTTCGATTGATGGGGACATTCTTTGCGTCAATTTCTAAATATCCCGTTAGTTGATAAGGTCTAACAATGACTTCTTCTAATGCTAACGCGAGCTCTGTGATTTTGAATTCTGTTTTTGGAAATTTCAGCAAATCATTTGTAACCCTGACTTTAATTGTTTTAAAACCTAAATAGGAGAGAAATAGAGTGTCATTGACCTCGGCTGGAATCACAAAAACACCATCGCTGTTTGTAATGCTCATGACCACTTTGTTGAGGTTGAGTACATGAACAGTTGTAATTGGCTTGCCATTTGCTGCATTTTTCACAACTCCGATCACCTCTTGCGCGGTAAGTGTCGAAAACCACACGAAGAAAAAAAGTATGTATAAAAATCTAGCAGTCATTGTTTTCAATATTGCAAACTAAAGTGATTAAATGGTAAACTGGCTTGTTTTTCACTTAAATTTAACAAAAAGTTGGGTGTTCATTTAAAAATGCAACCAGTCTTTTTATGGCATTCGCTCGGTGACTGATGCTGTTTTTTTTGTGTTGAGAAATTTCCGCAAACGTTTTGTCATATCCTTTTGGTGTAAAAACCGGGTCGTAGCCAAAGCCATCAGCTCCTTTGGGCTGAGTATTGATCGTTCCTTTGACAATGCCTTCAAACTGACGCGTTTCTTTTGCGCTCATGAGTGTGATTACTGTCCGAAATTGAGCATTGCGATTTGTTTTATTCAATAGTGCATGGAGTAGTTTTTCGGTGTTTCTTGTGTCGTTACATGGCTTCCCCGCATATCGCGCAGAGTGAACCCCCGGCGCACCTGATAAAGCGTTTACCTCTAAGCCACTGTCATCGGCGACGACAATGCCTCCAAACTTTTCAAAGATTGTAGTTGCTTTGATGAATGAGTTTCCTTCCAAGTCTGGTGCTGTTTCTGGAATGTCATCCATCATCTTCAAATCAGCAAGTGTTTTGACATTAAATTGTGGAAGCATGGCTTTCAATTCTTCTGCTTTGTGCGGATTGTGCGTAGCTAAAATGAGATCTTTCATACGTGATGATATGGATGATTATTGATAATTGTGCAACCTCTATAAATTTGCTCAAGTCCAACCACACGAGCAAGTTGGTGGGGAAAGGTCATTGGTGACAATGAGATGGTGCCATTTGCACGCTTGCGTAGTGATTCGCTAAAACCATAGGCACCTCCAATACAAAAAACAATTGTCTTGTGTGCTATCGACTGCCGATCCATGAAACGAGCAAATCCTATAGAATCCATGCTTTTTCCTTTTTCGTCAAAAAGTATTAAAGTGTCGTTAGCTCCAAGAGCTTTTAAAACATTTTCGCCCTCTAATTTAAGTGCATTTGATGGGTTGTTCTTTAGATGTTTTGCCTCTTTAAGTTCAATCCATTCAAAAGGAACAAATCGCTGAATACGCTGTGTGTATAGCTGTACCTGATCAATGCCATGAGGCGTGGAGGTTTTGCCAATTGCTATGCACTTTAATTTCATGGATGTAAAGATACAATCATTTGCCTAGTGACCCGAAAGAATTTTCTTAATTTAGCTACTTGTGAAACATGCGTTTCACACAGATCATTTTCACTTATTACGGGTGAATAACAGATTTTATTTTTTAAGCAAAATTAAACTTTGATGCAGCATTTTGTGAATGTTATTCTACCGCTTCCCATTCCTAAGGTGTTTACTTATTCCATTACACCAGAAGAGTACAATTTCATCAAAGTGGGAATGCGAATTGTAGTTCCTTTTGGCAAAACAAAAAAATATGCTGCACTAAGTCATCAGACGCATACTGTCCAGCCAGCTTACGAAGCCAAGCCTATCGATTATATTATTGACGAATCCCCTGTGATTAGCCCTGTTCAAATGGAATTGTGGGAGTGGATTTCTAGTTACTATATGAGCCCGATGGGGAGCGTTTTACGTGCAGCGTTGCCTAGTATTTTATTGTTGGAAAGTGAAACAGAACTTCATTTTAATCAACAAGCGAACTCCAATCTGCAATTAAGCCCTCCTGCGGCAAAACTACTTAAAGCCTTGCAAAAGTTTGGGAAAATGGCTTTGTCTGACGTGATAAAGCTGGACATTTCGAAAAGGCCCTACAAACTAGTGCAAGAGTTGATGAATCACGAATTGATTCAATTGCGTGAAGAAGTTTATACTAGGTTTAAACCAAAGGAAGAAACTCGAATTTCCCTAGACTCATCATTGTCAGATGATGTTACGCTTAAACAAGTATTACAGGATTTGGACAACTATCCAAAGCAAAAACAAGCTCTTTTGCAATTGGTTCAACACAAGAAACCAATAACCAAGTCACAATTTGTTGCGCTTTCAGGAGTTTCCAAATCATCTGTTGATACACTCCTTAAGAAAGGTATTTTTGCAGCCAAATCTTTTGTTGTCGATCGACTGGTGGTTAAGACAGAGCCAGAAACGCTGTTACGCACTCTCACGGAGCCTCAAAAACAGGCCTTTCAGCAATTGCAAAACCCTTTGTTTAAAGAAAATCGCTTTCTTCTTCACGGAGTTACTTCTTCTGGGAAAACAGAAGTTTATATGCATCTGATTCAAGATGTTCTCAATGAAGGCAAACAAGTCCTTTTTTTGGTACCAGAGATTGCATTGACAACTCAAATTATTCAGCGTTTATATGTCCATTTTGGGACACAAATGGCCGTCTATCATTCTCGTTACACGCCCAACGAACGTGTGGAGGTTTGGAACAAAGTACTTCATCAAAAATCTAGTGCGAGACTTGTTGTAGGCGCTCGCTCAGCAGTGCTTTTACCGTTTTCAGACCTTGGACTCATCGTGGTAGATGAGTCACACGAGGTCGCCTACAAACAGTTTGAGTCAAATCCTCGTTATCACGCTCGAGATGTAGCTGTTGTTCTTGCAAAAATACATGACGCTAAAATTGTCCTTGGTTCTGCGTCGCCAACGATAGAGTCTTCTTTTAATAGTTCAATAGGTAAGTACGAGCGTGTTGTGATGGATCAGCGTTTTAGAGGTTTTTCCATGCCAAAAATTGAATTGATTGATTTGCAAGTCGCTCAAAAGAAAAAGCAGATGAAGGGTCATTTTTCGGACACTTTACTTCATTCAATATCGAGTGCATTGGATGCTAATGAGCAAATTATTCTTTTTCAAAACAGAAGAGGTTTTTCGCCTTTTGTAAATTGTACTGCTTGTGCACATGTACCTCAATGTCCCAATTGTGATGTTAGCCTAACATTTCATAAGCATAACCAGAAACTCAAATGCCACTACTGCGGATATCATATTTTGAGTCATTCACATTGTGTTGCTTGCGGAACAGCTCATCCTAGAACCATGGGGTTAGGTACGCAACAAGTAGAAGATGAAATTCAAAAACTTTTTCCAGATGCTCGGGTAGGGCGAATGGATTCAGACACGACTAGAGGTAAACATGGACATCGAAAACTAATAGACCGTTTTCAGCAGCATGAATTGGATATTTTAGTAGGCACAAAGATGTTGACCAAAGGGTTGGATTTTGGCGGTGTTACACTTGTTGGCGTTGTACTTGCTGACGGGCTCCTAAATTTCCCTGATTTTCGCGCCCACGAGCGAGCATTTCAGATGTTGTTACAGGTGGCAGGTCGTGCTGGCCGTACCGATAATCATGGAAAAGTTCTTGTCCAAACATACGACACAAGTCATCGCGTTTTAAAGCAACTGCAATCTTATGATTATAACGGAATGATGAACGTTCAATTGCAACAGCGAAAGCAGTTCGAATACCCTCCCTTTGTAAGATTAATACGTTGTGAACTCAAGCATAGGAATTTTTCTGTTGTTCAAGAGGCAGCAAATTGGATTGGACAAGCACTCAGCAATCATTTCCCTAATGTTTTGGGTCCACAATCACCAGCTGTTGGGCGTGTAAGGAACCATTTTTTGATGCATTTAATGATAAAGTTACCTGCAGATAAATCACCTTCATTAGCAAAAGAGCAACTGGCACGAATTGTTAAACGATTTGAACAAATCCCTTCTTATCGATCAGTAAAACTGGGAATTGACGTTGACCCAACCTAACAAAAAAAGTTTATTTTACTTCCCATCTATAATCAGCTTAGTTTTAATATCTGTCAAAAGGGTTGGATTAATAAAACAAAAGTGATAATTTCGCCAACCAATTTAGAAATATGAATCATTACGAAACTGTTTTCATCTTAAATCCCGTTTTATCTGTTGATCAGGTAAAGGAAGCAGTTCAAAAGTATGCTGATTTAATCACTACCAACGGTGGTGACTTTGTGAATAAAGAGGACTGGGGCTTGAAAAAGTTTGCTTATCCTATTCAAAACAAGAAAAGCGGATTTTATCACCTTTTCGACTTCAAAGTCAACGCAGAAGTTGTACATGCTTTAGAACTGGAATTTAGACGCGATGAGCGCGTAATGCGCTATCTCACGGTCAAACTCGACAAGCATGCAGAGCTATGGGCCGAAAAACGAATAGAACGATTAACAGCAAAATCATAACACATGGCATCATTAGAACAAGCAAGTAAAGGTGGTAAGCAAGGCGAAGTACGCTATCTTACGCCACTTGACATTGATACTAACAAAGCAAAAAAGTATTGCCGATTTAAAAAATCTGGTATCAAGTATATCGACTACAAGGATCCCGATTTTTTGTTAAAGTTTGTCAACGAGCAAGGTAAAATTTTACCACGAAGACTTACAGGTACATCACTCAAGTATCAACGTAAGTTATCTGTAGCAATCAAACGTTCACGTCATTTGGCTTTGATGCCATACGTAGCTGACCTTTTAAAATAAACTGCGATGGAACTGATACTAAAACAAGACGTAGAAAACCTAGGATTTAAAGACGACCTTGTTCAGGTCAAGAATGGTTACGGACGTAACTTTCTAATCCCACAAGGTTTAGCAATTTTGGCAACATCTTCTGCAAAAAAAGTGTTAGCTGAAAATCTAAAACAGCGTGCTTTTAAAGAACAAAAGCTGATTGATGATGCAAATGCTATTTCCAAAAAGCTTTCTAGCTTGGAGATTAAAATCTCAGCAAAAGCTGGTGCAGGAGGAAAATTGTTTGGCTCAATCGGAACAGCTGATTTAAGTGCTGCTTTCCAGTCCTCTGGACAGGAGATCGAGAAAAAGTTCATCAAAATTGCTGGTGGAACTGTCAAGCGTTTGGGAAAATACCAAGCCGAGGTTCGCTTACATCGTGAGGTGAAATCCCAAGTTGATTTTGAAGTGGTTAAGTCTGAACAAAAGGCATAAAACCAAAATGACATAGAATGATATAAAGCCGCTTTTAGCGGTTTTTTTTTAAACCTTAATTTCCTTTATCTTTATACACATGTCTAGTAAACCAACTACACCAAAGGGCATGCGGGATTTTTTGCCCCATGAAGTTGCTCGTCGCACATATATTATGGATGTGATTAAAACCCAATTCGAGGCTTTTGGTTTCCTCCCTATCCAAACTCCATCAATGGAGCGAAGAGATATTTTGCTAGGCAAATACGGAGAAGAAGGTGACCGTCTTGTTTTTAAAGTTTTAAACTCTGGAGAAAAAGTTAAAAAAGCAGACATTGATGCGTTGAATCAAGGACAGCTTTCTCGTTTTGGAAATTCACTTTCTGAGAAAGCATTGCGTTATGATCTTACTGTTCCTCTTGCACGCTTTGTCGTTCAGCATCAAAATGAGTTGATTTTTCCGTTTAAAAGATATCAAATGCAGTCTGTATGGCGTGCCGATAGACCTCAGCATGGCCGATTTCAAGAATTCACTCAATGTGATGCCGACGCAATTGGTTCTGACAGTTTGCTGCTTGAGTTGGAATATATTCAGCTTATAGATGGTGTTTTTAAGCAATTAAATCTGCATGGATGCACATTGCGTATCAATCATCGTAAGGTTTTAGAAAAAATTGCTCAAAAAGCAAATGCCAACAACAAAACAACTACTTTTTTTACCATTCTTGATAAACTTGATAAAATAGGTTGGCCTGAAGTGAAACGAATGTTTGTTGAAGCTGGTTTCTCAACAGCAGTTATTGACACGATTAATGATGCTCTTTCAAACAAAAATGAAGTGAGTGCCCAGCTTCAAGCTATCGAAAATATTATTTTCTCAGATGAAGAAAATGACAACCCTGCTAAAGAACTTCTTTTTTTATTTAACTCTATTCATAAGTTACAGTCTATTAAGCTTGAGTTTGATTGGACATTAGCTCGAGGTTTAGACTACTATACAGGTGCGATTTTTGAAATCGCTGCGCCAGATAATGTTGCTGTTGGCTCTATTGGAGCAGGCGGGCGTTATGACAATCTTACTGCCATGTTTGGCATGAAAGACACCAGTGGAATTGGAATATCTTTTGGATTAGATCGAATTTATATTGTTTTAGACGAATTGGACTTATTTCCAAAAGAGCTTCGCACCGCTATTGACATTATTGTTGTGAATTTTGATACAAAAATACTTACATCATTGATGCCCTACGTCAATGCTTTACGTGATAATGGCAAGCGTGTGCTTGTTTATCCCCATGAAGCTCGTTTAAAAAAGCAACTCAGTTTGGCAAATCAATTAAAAATTCCACAGGCTATAATCGTTGGTGAAACAGAATGGAACGAAAAAAGTTGTATTATCAAAAATTTAGACACCGGTGAGCAAAGAACATTGTTGCTTGACGATCTAGCATAATCTTTGTAATCTTTCCATCGTTATTTACCGGGATTACTGCAGCTTATCTCTTTAGCTGCTGTTCCCATTTCCACGCAGAGTAAAGCGCTTCGTCAATTGTTCTTGTGGCTTTCCAATCAAGCATTTTTTCGGCTTTGGTGGTTTCGGCATAGGCTGCAACTACATCTCCTTTTCTTCTTTTTCCAATGACGTAGGGTAATGATTGACCAGAAACACGTTCAAAAGCGTGAATAATATCCAGGACAGATTGCCCCTTTCCAGTTCCTAAATTAAAAACATCATAGAAGTGAGGTTGATTTGATTGTTGAATGAATTCTAGTGCAGCAATATGGGCTTGGGCTAGGTCTTCGACATGTATGTAATCTCGAATACAAGTACCATCATGCGTTGGGTAATCGTTGCCAAAAACAGTTAGTGACTCGCGAATGCCTGCAGCAGTTTGCGTAATAAAAGGAACTAAATTTTGTGGAACTCCCAAAGGAAGCTCACCAATTTTGGCTGACGAATGGGCGCCAATCGGATTGAAATAGCGCAATGAGATGGAAGCGATATTTGCATAAACATTTGTAGCATCACGTACGATTTCTTCACCAATTTGTTTTGTGTTTCCGTAGGGGGACATGGCCATTTTTATTGGCTCATTTTCCGAGATAGGTAAAGTGTTTGCTTCACCGTAAACGGTACAAGACGAACTAAAGATAAACGGAATATGACCTGGCTGCTCTTTTGCACACAAAAGTAAGTTGATGAGCGGCGTAATATTGTTTTCATAGTAGTCTAGTGGCTTTTCAGTGCTCTCGCCAACAGCCTTGTAAGCTGCAAAATGAATAATCCCATCAATGGTATAGTCCCTAAAAAGTTGTTCTGTTTTCTGCTTATTTTTCAGATCAAATTGCTCAAAAACAGGGGATTTTCCACTGGCAGATACAATTCCAGCAAGAACGGAAATGGAGCTATTAGAAAGATCATCAACGATAAGAACCTTGTGGTTTTTATCGAGGAGTGCCACTACTGTGTGAGCACCAATAAATCCCAGGCCTCCTGTGACTAAAATCATAATGGAAATATAAGTAGCGAGGGGGGGACTTGAACCCCCGACCTCCGGGTTATGAATCCGACGCTCTAACCGGCTGAGCTACTTGTTATTCAGTAAGTTAAACACACTTATTGTTTTACTGCCAGTAATAACTGCCAGTATGAGCAACATTAAAGTATCTATCGGAACATCAAAATACAAACCTATTATTGTCATTTATTACAATGAAATACGCCACCGATATTGGAATGGTAAAGCAATCAATGTAAATATGTCTTCTGAAGAAAATCCTAATCTACTCAAAGCTGCGTTTGAACTAAAGATAAGAGAAGGGTGGAGGCCTGAATCAAAGAAAAAGGAAGTCAAAGAGCTGCCTATGACAGTTATTGAAACTCTTGAAAGAGGAGTTGAAACTAAGATAAATCAAGGTTGCTCTGAACGATACATTAAAGATGCTAAACGTATTGTAACACTTTGGAAGCGATATGAGAGAGAACAGCATTTAAGGAATCTTACCATTGATAAATTGCAAGCATCTCATATTAGAAGCTTCCTTGTTAGACCTAACTGGAGTGCAAAAACACAAAGAACAGTAAAGTCTACTCTAAGTCCATTACTGTCTGAATTTACTCCTAATTTGGTTCAAAGCGTAAGACTAAAGAAACCCACCTCAACTCTTCATAAACCATTTGATAATGTTAATGAAGTACTTAATGCTGTTGGAGATTATAATCAACAGCTATACCTATGCTGTTTAATGACCTATGGGTGTCTTCTGCGACCTCACAGAGAGATTAGGGAGCTTACTTGGTCAGACTTTTCAGAAGACCTTAGATACATTCATTTATCAGGAAATAGAAACAAATCAGGTAGAAATAGGATAGTGCCTGTTCCATCTTATGTTAGAGATATACTTGTAAAAGGAGAGTCTAATCATAATATCTTCTCTGGAAGCAATAAACCACTAAACCAGGACTATTTTAAGACCCTTTGGAGCCGTTTTAAGAGACAATCAGATATACTTGAACAAGGACAAACACTATATTCTTTTAGGCATTCAGGAGCTATAGAAATCTTTAAACGTACAGGTTCACTACATAAGCTACAAAGAGCTATGGGGCATTCAAGTTTAAATGTATCTCTAACCTACTTAAGAGGATTAGAAGTAGCAGAACTAAAAGAAGAAGATATGCCTATGGTTTAATTCTTTACAACCTTGTATGTTAGTTCTTCGTTGTTTGACNNCGACCTCCGGGTTATGAATCCGACGCTCTAACCGGCTGAGCTACCTCGCCATTTTGGTTGCAAATATAGAGGGTTTTAGTTCAGTAGTCAAGCTATATTTTTGAGATTATATTTTTGTGCAATGAAAAAAGATATTATATTGCTTCTCTGATAAAAGATATCTCGTGAAAGATCAATTTGAAATTGAATTTGTTATAAAAGCATCCCCACAACTCCTCTATCAATATCTCTTTACCCCTTCAGGACTATCAGAGTGGTTTGCAGACAATGTAAACTCTAGAACTGATAAATACGAGTTTTTCTGGGATGATTCGAGCGAAGAAGCGTTGCTCATCAAGAATAAACCCAATGAATTTGTTCGTTATCAATGGATCAACGACGAAGATGACTATGATAAATACCACTTCGAAATGCGAATTCAAGTTGATGAGATTACAAAAGACGTTTCTTTAATGGTCTCTGATTTTGCCGAAGAAGATGAAGTTGAAGAATCCAAAATGTTTTGGGAAAATCAGATCGCTAATCTCAAACAAGTCTTAGGGTCCGCCTAATGGTTAATTTCAATGGCAACCTAGTATCTACTGAAGATACTGGACTATCTTTCTTCAATCGCGGTTTTTCATATGGTGATGCTGTTTTCGAAACACTAAAAGCAGTAGATGGCCGTGTCATTTTCTGGGAGGATCATTATTTCAGACTTATGGCAAGCATGCGTTTGTTGCGAATGAATATTCCATTGACATATACTCCTGAATATTTTTCTAATGAATTCAAGCGATTGATACAGGCTCAGCCTAGCACTTCCTCTACGTGGCGAATACGCTTGACTGTTTTTCGAAACAGCACTGGTTTTTATACGCCACTTCATAATGAGGTTGCTTTTGTATTACATTGTGAGCCGTTAACAGAAGCTAATTATTCTCAGCAAAAAGAAAAGTATGTGGTTGATCTTTTTAAAGATCATTATGTGCAGCCCGCCTTGTTGTCCAACCTAAAGACGAACAACAAAATTCTCAATGTGCTTGGGTCTATTTTCGCAAAAGAAAACGATCTAGATAATTGCATTTTAATCAATGATAAAAAAGAAGTTGTAGAGGCGCTGCAGTCTAATATTTTTTTATTGTTTGATAATGAGCTACATACGCCACCATTGTCGTCTGGTTGTTTGGACGGTATTGTTCGCAAACAACTCATTCGTTTATCAAAAGAGTTAGGGCTTGAAGTGAAGGAGCGTGGAATAACTCCTTTTGAGTTACAAAAAGCGAATGAAATTTGGCTTACAAGCACGATTGGAGGCATACAGGGAGTGACCAACTACAGGAGAAAGGAATACAAGGTTGATAAAATAAAACAGGCTCTGGCTCTACTGAACACTCAGCTTTAGTTTAAGTTTGGGTGACTTGGAGAATTTGCCCATAATAAATAATTCCCCCCAAGAGATGTCATTTTTGACTTCCAGTAAGAGGCGTCGTTTGAAGTAGTGATTTCTTTGGTGTTATCTTCATCAAGAATCACCCATGTTTTTAGTTTAACTTCTTCTTTTAACTGATCACAGCTCCAGCCAGAATAACCGAGAAAAAATTTGATATCAGTAGGTGATAGCTCGCCAGAATTAATTTTTGATTTGATGACATTAAAATCTCCTCCCCAAGCAAGGTTGTTTGAAATGACTTTGGCATTGGGTATGAGGTCAGAGCGGTTGTGGATATAGTAAAGTTGATCTTGGTCAACAGGTCCGCCTTCAAAAACATCAAAAGTTTCCGTGATTTCAGGAACGAAAGTGCTCAAATCGTGTTCCATGGGCTTATTTAAAATAAATCCGACGCTTCCTTCATCATTGTGATCGGCTAGTAAAATCACTGCTCTTGCAAAAGAAAAATCTCCAATGATTGAAGGGTCTGCCGCTAAAAGTTTACCGTTACTTAAATCTACATTCATAATGTACAATGTACAATATTTTTTGGAATCAATTCTCAAATTTTGCATCATCATCAAATGCGTAGCCGTTTACTAATTCACTGTCAGACAACGATTTTTTATTGGGAAGTTGTAAGCGTGTAACGTGTATTTCCCCATCACTTACTTGTACAAATAATTGCTTGTTTTTGACAGAAATTTTGCCGATTTCATCATTTTTTGGTCCTTGGTGAAACTCAACAGTTATTATTTTACAACGTACGGTTTTCTCTTTGTTCGTCAGTAATGTCCATGCACAGGGCGTTGGTTGTAGTCCACGAACCAATCGTTCTATTGAACGTCCAGATTGATTCCAATTTATCTGGGTATTGTCACGTGTTAGTTTTGGTGCTGCTTGCAAATGTTCTTTTTCAGGTTGTGGTTTTGTCATCACAACCTTAGATGCTATCGCATTTAATGTTTCTAACACAAGATGTCTACCAATTTCTTCAAGCTTGTTGCTAAGACTACCTGTAGTTTCCTTTTCATGAATCGTTATTTTTTTTTGAAGAATAATTTTCCCTGTGTCAATTTTTTCATCAATAAAAAAAGTAGTTACCCCTGTCTCTTTTTCTCCGTTTATTATGGCCCAGTGAATGGGAGCAGCTCCTCGATACTGTGGCAGTAGTGATGCGTGCAAATTAAATGTACCATACAATGGGATCGACCACACTTCTTTTGGTAGCATACGAAATGCAACAACGACAATTACATCGGGCTTTAGTGCCTCTAAATGCGATAAAAAGTCAATGTCTTTAAGGTTTGTTGGTTGTAAAACAGGAAGACCAACCTCTTCACTGAATGACTTCACTGGAGATGGAGTAAGTTGTTTTCCTCTGCCAGATTTCCTATCGGGAGTGGTGATAACGCTCACAATTTTGTGTGGGGTATTATGAATATGCTTTAAGGGACCTAAAGCAAAAGCGGGTGTTCCCATGTAAATGATGCGTAATGATTTCATGATTGGATGTGAAATTTACCGTTTAAACGCTTGATTTTTTCTTCGTTTATCATTTCATCAAGTGCTGCAATGATAACTTTTTCTTCAGTGACTAGCAATTGAGAAAGTTCAATTACGGTTAGAGGATGGCTTTGTAATGCTTCTAAAATCCTCTTTTGAAGTTGTTTGCTGTTGGGTTCACTTTGACAACTACTACATTGACCACATGGGGCTTCTACTTTTTCCCCAAAGTATTTTACAATCATACTTTGTTTGCAAATCTCATTTTCTTTGATGTAGTTTTCAATGGATTTCAGTTGGAGTTTGAGTGTGTCTTTTAATTGAGTAAGATGCTCCTTTACTTTACTCAAGGTGTGTTTGTCTTCACGAGGTTCAAGAAAGTATAAACGAGTATCACATTGCCATGCGTCAATATCTGCCAGTCCGTTTTGGGCTAGGGCAGTCAACTGTTCTTTGAGTCTTTCCAAATGTACGCCAGTTCGTTTGCTTAGTTTAATGACATCAATAGATTGATAATTTTCTGTAATCTTAGGATATAACCTCACCAATACGTTAACAAGTGATGATAGAGGTGCGTTTTTCTCAATGTACTTCCTTAGTTCTTTGCCTTTGTATAAAATTTGCAAACTGTATTTTTGTCGTAGTTGATTAGTCCATCTAATACTGTCGACTTTGTCAAAAATCTGAAAAGCTTCGTATGTTTTTTTTGAAGAAAAGCGATAGGTTTCTAAAAACTTCTTAAACGACAAGTCCAACGGTTCTTCTGGAAGCTCCCCATAAGCAATTTGAAAGTAGGAGCATACTTTGGTGTAGACCTGGCATATGAAATCATAATTAGGAATTGGATCAATAAATTGACGTTCGAGTGTTTCAACATCTCTTTTGCTGTTTATGATTATAGCTCGAGCTCTTTTGCCATCTCGACCTGCTCGACCTGCTTCTTGGTAATAGCTTTCCATACTTTCTGGCAATGCGGCGTGTATAACCTGCCGCACGTTTGGTTGATCGATTCCCATCCCAAAAGCAGTAGTTGCTACCATTACGGGATTCCTGCCAGAACTCCATTCCTCAATGAGTTTTGTTTTGTTTTCGCTGCCACCGTGAAAATAGTTCGCACGAATACCACTGATGCCAAGCTGCTCCACAAGTGTTTCGCAATGCCTTCGTGTTCGCAAATAGATAATGGTGTTCCCAGTTGCATTGGTCAATAATGATTGTATGCTTGCTAGTTTGTTTTCAGTTTGATGAACCTGATAGATAAGGTTTGGTCGGACAAAAGAAGTTTGTATGATTTGTGTGTCTGGTAGTTCTAGCGTATCGGTTATATCTTGCTTTACTTTGGGTGTTGCCGTTGCCGTTAATGCCATAACAGGGGGCTTTCCGATGAACTGATGAAAATTGTTTATTTTACGATAAGAAGGTCTGAAATCATGACCCCATTGCGATATGCAGTGAGCTTCGTCAACAGCCAATAGTGATATAGAAAGTGTTTTTAATCGTTGTAATACAATTGGATTTTGAAGCCTTTCGGGTGAGATGTATAAAAATGAAATATCTCCAAACGCACATTGGTCTAGTGCTTCAACAAGTTCATTTTCACGCATAGGGCCGCTGATCGACATGGCGCGAATATTTTTGCTTTTTAGGGCTTCTACTTGGTCAATCATCAAGGCAATCAATGGACTGACAACGACACAGACCCCTCCCATGCTAAGAGCTGCGAGTTGATAACACAACGACTTACCGCCACCTGTGGGCAAGAGAACAAGCGTATTTTTACCAGAAATAGATGCTGAGATGGCTTCTTTTTGTCCAGGACGAAATTCAGACCAACCCCAATATTTTTCCATTAAAGCCTGTGGAGAATTCATAGATGCTTGTTCATAAAAGCGACTCTTTCTTGTACCGGCAATTTAGGAACAATGATTGGAGGCATACCATAATTGGTATACGCTTTAAGTAAGACTTGATGAATTGCATCTGTTTTCTCGAAGTTCTCAATACGCTCATTGTCGTTAACATAAATTTCTTTCCAAGGAGGTAGAATAAAAGCTTTGTCATAGGTGTGGCGACTTGCGATTTCTTTAAAAGATTCTGGATATGAAACTTTAAGATCATCAAGATAGCCTAAGGCATCGTGGATTCCACGATCATAAACGTGAATTTCAGTGATTTTTTCTGTCATAAAATCACGGACTCTCCCTTCAATAATTGCTTGACTTAATTTCACAGGATCATTTAAAAATGGTGACTTGACTCCTCTTTTTTGAGCTTCGGTAAAAAGCTTTCTGAAAACTTCAGGAAAGCAAGTGGTTTTATTTCCATTTAGTGCATGAAGCAGGGTGGTTTTCCCACTCCCCGGCGCACCAGTCAATACATATCGTTTGTGAGTAATCATCTGATGTGCCAATTTACAATTTTTGTTGTTTAGTTCTTCCTTAAAAAGGATATCTTTGTAGCCATGTCAAATGCATCACAAACATCAATGTTTTATGATCGTCTTCGTGGTCAGCTCGCTGATTCTGCGCAATGGCCTTCTAATTATTTGTTTAAGTTCATTCTTCCCTCAGATGACCAGAAGAAAGACGCACTTAAAGTGATTTTTAAAAACAATCCTGTTCGTTTTTCAGAACGAAGCTCCTCGAAAAAAAAATACGTTAGTATTTCTATTGAGGGTGTTTTTAAATCACCAGATGAAATCATCGAGAAGTATCAACAAGTTGCTCAAATCGAGGGCGTGATTCAGTTGTGATCTAATTTTAGTATTTTTACGTTAAATTTAATATATACCATTGGACGATACTCTTCAATACAACACACAAAGATCTCCTTTACGAATTCCTGAATATGGACGACACATTCAAAAAATGGTCGACCAAGCTTTGGATCAGCCGGACAAAGAGGAGCGTAACAAAATGGCGAATGCTATCATTGGTGTGATGGGAAATTTAAATCCACATCTTCGTGATGTGCCTGATTTTCAACACAAATTATGGGATCAATTGTTTATTATGTCTGACTTTTCTCTTGACGTTGACTCTCCATATCCAATTCCTGAGAAAGAGGTCTTGGCTGCTAGACCTGATCCATTGAGTTACCCCCAAAATTTTCCGAAGTATCGTTTTTATGGAAATAACATCAAACGTATGATTGATGCGGCAGTTACTTTTTCAGATGGCGATCAAAAAGATGCTCTAATTTATGTGATTGCCAATCACATGAAAAAATGTTTTCTAAACTGGAACAAAGACACCGTTGAGGATGCAGTAATCTTCAACCATCTGTTTGAAATTTCCAATGGTCAGATTGATTTAAAGAAATCGGAAGAAACGCTCACTAATTCTGATGAACTTATACGTCTTAGTAACAAACGTTTTGGCCGCCAGAAACCCCATCAAAATAATAAAAATAATAAACACAAAAAATATCGCTCTAAGCGTCTCAAGTAAACTATGGGAACATTTGTTGTAGAAGGAGGTAAGTCCCTTTCCGGTACTATCGAACCACAGGGAGCAAAAAATGAAGCCCTTCAAATTCTATGTGCAGTCCTACTCACTGCTGATCCAGTTGAAATTTCAAATGTACCTGACATTGTAGACATCAATAAGCTATTTGTTATTCTTCAGTCGTTGGGTGTTAGCGTCGAAAAGAAAAACCGAAACACTTATATTTTTCAGGCCAATAACATCAATTTAGATTACCTTACGTCTGAAGATTTTAAGAAAGACGGACGCAAAATCAGAGGGTCTATTATGTTGGTAGGTCCTTTGCTTACACGCTTTGGTAAAGGTTATATTCCTAGACCAGGTGGTGATAAGATTGGAAGACGCAGAGTTGACACTCATTTTGAAGGTTTTGTTAAACTTGGTGCTGACTTCAATTATGATCGTGAAAATCATTTCTATACGGTTGAAGCAACTCGCTTAAAAGGTGCCTATTTGTTGATGGATGAGGCCTCGGTTACAGGGACAGCAAACTTGGTAATGGCGGCTGTTTTAGCAGAAGGTACTACCACTATTTATAACGCAGCTTGTGAACCCTATCTACAACAGTTATGCAATATGCTCAATAGCATGGGCGCGAATATCACTGGGATTGGTTCCAATAGACTAACGATTGAAGGGGTAGAAAGTTTGTCAGGAACAAAACACCGTATCCTCCCCGATATGATTGAAATTGGGAGTTGGATTGGTCTTGCAGCACTCACGAAAAGCGAACTTACTATCAAAAATGTTTCTTGGGAATACTTGGGGCAAATTCCCTCTGTTTTTGGCAAGTTGGGTATTCAAATTGAGAAACGAAAAGATGATATTTTCATTCCATCTCACGCAGATGGCTATGAAGTGCAAGATTTTATCGATGGATCAATATTGACCATTTCTGATGCTCCTTGGCCAGGGTTTACACCTGATTTGTTGAGCATTATCCTCGTTGTAGCTACGCAAGCTAGAGGCAGTGTCTTGATCCATCAAAAGATGTTTGAAAGCAGGCTGTTTTTTGTTGACAAGCTCATTGACATGGGTGCGAAAATTATTCTTTGCGATCCTCATCGCGCTACAGTTATTGGTCATGACTTTAAGTCCACTCTCAAATCTACGACAATGACCTCGCCAGATATTCGTGCAGGCATATCGTTGCTCATTGCTGCCCTTTCTGCCAAAGGAACGAGCACGATTCATAACATCGAGCAAATCGATCGTGGATATGAGAATATTGATGAAAGATTACGAGGGATCGGCGCAAATATCAAAAGAATTTAGTTACGCTTTTCAATAGTCATTTAGCGCTTAGACACTTTGTTGTTGCTAATTCCTCTCTGACGACTACACCTAAACCGTTTCACATCTTCCCCTCTGTTTTTTGCATGTTTTGTTTTTCGCCCTTGGACACGTTCGCGCCAAAGTCGAAAACTGGATGGTTTTAGGGTATTCCTCATCAGGGTTATGACCTCTTGTTCTTTGATGCCAAATTGAAAAAGAATAGCATCAAATGGAGTTCGATCTTCCCACGCCATTTCTACAATACGATCAATTTCCTTAAGATTAAAATCCTTTTTTCTCATGTCAGTTAATATTTCTTGTTTAGAAATCATCTGGCTTTGTGATGATGTCATACGCACGTTCCTTAATCGCTGCTAGCTCCTCGGGGTTTATCTTTTGAAGTAAGTTAAACATCATCCCCATTCTATTGTTGTTTTTTAATAAACCACGTTTATCGTCTAAAAAATTCCAATACAAGCTATTAAATGGACATGCATCATCGCCCAAACGCTTTTTGTTGTTATAACTACAAGACTTACAATAATTACTCATTTTATTGATGTAAGACCCAGATGACACATAAGGCTTAGTAGCGACCATACCGCCATCAGCATATTGACTCATTCCTCGAGTGTTTGGTAGTTGAACCCATTCTATGGCATCCGCATAAATTCCCAAATACCATTCATCAACCGCATCAGGATTGGTTTGTGTTAAGAGCGCAAAATTTCCTGTGATCATCAGACGCTGGATATGATGTGCATATGCATGTTCAAGACTGTTTTCTATTGTGGTGCGCAAACAGTTCATCTTTGTTTTTCCAGTCCAAAAGAAGTCAGGCAGGGGATTGGTATTTTCTAATTGATTTAATGTTTTGTATGTTGGCATTTCTTTCCAATACAATCCGCGGATGTATTCGCGCCAGCCTAATACTTGCCGAACAAAGCCTTCGACTTGAGATAATAAAATCTTTTTTTCGTCTTTTCGATATGCTGTAATTACTTCGTTGATGACTTCCAAAGGATGAAGTATTTTCACGTTAAGTGCAAATGATATTCGTGCATGAAACAAATTGGTTTCCTCTTGGTGCATAGCATCTTGAAAAGTACCGAAATGGGTAAGAAGATGATCACAGAAGTATGTAAGTTGTCTCAAACTTTCTTCACGGTCCATTGGAAATAAAAAAGAGTCATATGAAATTGTCCCTATCGTTTCTACGCCATTGTCTTGTAGCATTTTTGCAATTGCTTTAACATCATTGACTTTGGGAACATAAGGAGGGGGGATCGATGGGGTTCCGTTCCATTTATTTCGATTGAATTTGTCATAGTTCCATGAGCCTCCTTCTGGCTGGTCGGCAATCATAAGGATATTCATCTTTTTGCGCATATATCGATAGAAAAACTCCATGACCCATTTCTTTTTTCCTTTAAAAAAATGACCCATCTCGTCACGAGTAGTTAAAAAATGCTCAGTGTCATACGCCTTAGTCGAAATCGAAACACTTTTCGTATACGCAGAAAGTTGCTCGTCTAGACGATACTCATCAGGTAGTTGATAAGCAAATGAATCTGCATGTAGTAGATCAATCACTTTGTTCAGATTCTTTTTTAAGTCTTGTTCGTTTTCTGGATCATCGAGAGCGTAATACAAAAAACGATGACCTTCTTTTTCAAGTGATCGCGCAAAACTTCTCATTGCTCCAAAAAATGCGACAACTTTTTGAATGTGATGCTTCACATAGTTGGTTTCTTGTCGCATTTCAAACATGGCATAAACCACGTCATTATTCACGTCATCAAACCAGCTGTGTTCTTTATTTAGTTGATCGCCAAGCAAAAGTCTTACCTCCATTAGAATAGTGTTTCTTGCAGCCACAATGACTGGTATTTTCTTTTTCCGTCGTAACGCTCTGCCTGTAAGCTAACATTAAAAATGCGGTCTCTCGGATCGTTACCTACTCCGGCATTGTACATCCAATTACCATAATTGCTGTGGACATCGTAGTCAACCAACATAGTCTCAAAATATGCTGCTCCCCAACGCCAATCAATTTTAAGTGTTTTCGCCAAATAACTTGCTACATTTTGCCGTCCCCGGTTACTCATAAACCCCGTCTTATTGAGCTCAATCATGTTTGCATTCACAAAAGGTTCTGCTGTTGTGCCATGCATCCATTTCATAAATGTATGATTATCTTTTGTCCAGTTGTACTCTCTGTCTTTTATTCCTCCAATAAAGAAAATTTTGTTGCCATGTTTTAGGGAGACATATTTGAAATAATCCCTCCAAAGAAGTTCGAAAATCAACCAATATGTAGATTGATTTTTTGTGACTGTTTCTTCATATTCTTTCACTGACCAATAAATGGCCTTAGCAGATAATGAACCATTCGCTAGCCAAGGGGAAAACTTTGAGCTATAATCCGTACCTAACAAACCATTTCTTGTTTTTTTATAGAAAGATAATTTTTTTGTTTTCCATAAATAGTACGAAAGTCTTTCTTTGGCGACTTTGCTACCACCCGAATAAGGAAACGCACTTTTTGGGTTACTAGTAAACCGAGAAAACCCTATATCTTCCATTGTAGGAATTTTTGTCACAGCGTGTTTTAGGTTGTCAGTTTCAAGAATCCTACAATTTGGTGTCATAGGGCGTACTTGTACCTTCTTTTCACAAATCTTTCTAAAAACAGTAAATACTTCAGGTAAATCATAAATGTCAATGGGCATATCATCAGGATGAAAGAGAAATTGATCATATGTCCGGTGTACCGTTATTTCGTTCGGAATGAAACCTTCTTGTGTTCGCTCTTCTTTTGTCCATTCATGTTGGAAATAAATATCACTGATCTTATTTGCTTTACAGATTTCCTTCATGGCAGTCCCATCATCAATTTGTACAAGCAAAGGGATGTTTAACGTTTGAAGATCTTTTTTCAAATCGTTTAGCGATTCCAAAATAAACTGCGCTCTAAATCTTTCCATTTTTTTAAACCCCAGCGCTGTTTTTGAAAACCAATGCTTAGGGAGCAAAAACAATCCAATAACCTTGTTGTGGTTGTTGGTTGCATTGTATAGCGATTGATTGTCGCTGACCCGAAGGTCATTACGAAACCATACTAAAGCTGTTTTTTGTTCCTCTTGCATTTTTTACTACAATATTTGACGTCTTTCCAGTTTTTTGTCCATTTTTTTCGCCAGCTAAATGGAAGCTCACAGACAACACATCGTTTTGATGGAAGATCTGTTTTTTTTACACCTTTCATCGATTAAGGGCTGACTTATAAGTGTCTAGACAGCGATCTCGTGCTGCTTTGTGATCTACTATAGGAGATGGATAGCTCGGACTTTCATAATCGGGCACCCATCTTTTAATGTAGATATGGTTTTTATCAAATTTCTTGATTTGCTCAGTGGGGTTAAATATCCGAAAATATGGGGCAGCATCTACGCCACATCCCGCAACCCATTGCCAATTCCCTACATTGCTTGCCATTTCATAGTCCAGAAGTTTTTCCGCAAAATAGGCCTCGCCCCATCTCCAATCAATGAGCAGGTGCTTACACAAAAAACTCCCGACCAACATACGAACCCGGTTATGCATAAATCCAGTCTCGTTGAGTTCTCTCATTCCTGCGTCAACAAAAGGATAGCCAGTTTTTCCTTCACACCAGCGTTTGAATTCTTTTGGATCGTTCCGCCACTCGATTCTATCGTATTGTGGTTTGAAACTGTTTTTTTCTGTATAAGGGAAATGCCATAATATCTGCATAAAAAACTCTCGCCAAATCAACTCTTTTAAAAATGTTTCATTTTTAGATTGTAATGCTTTGACAACCGCTTGTCGCACACTAATTGTTCCAAATCGCAGGTGTGCACCTATTTTTGATGTGCCTGAGACCGATGGTGTGTTTCGGTTGGCTTCATAGTTTTCAATTAGCTCTTTTGTTGTGTTTGGTTTTGGAAATGGTTGGTTTGAATCTGTGAATCCCAAATCTTCTAACGTTGGATTTTGATGATTGTCAATGGTGGTGAAGGCATTATAGGGTGGGGGCTTATTTTCGGTGTGTATAGTTGTGCTTTCAAACTTTTTCATCCATACCCTCGAGTATGGTGTGTACACCCTGTAAGGCGTTCCGTCTGCTTTAACAACTTCGTCTTTTTCAAAAATCACATGATCTTTGGAAGTTGAAAAACGGATGTTTTTTGTTGTAAGCAGTTTCTCAATTTCATGATCTCTTTTTACGGAGTACGGCTCATAATCACGATTTGTAAAAACCTCGCCGACTTCAAGTTGTTGTGTGAGTGAATTGATGATATCTAATGGTTTTCCGTGAAAGATGTGTATCTTTTTGCCTTTAGGTTGTAGTTGACGATTAAGCTCCTCAATTCGGTTGTGTAAAAAATTTACACGCGCATCATTTTTTTGAAGACGTTGAAGGATATCGGTATCAAATATAAATAGAGGCAACACATTGTTTCCTTCATGGAGTGCTGTATTTAGACCTACATTGTCTTCCAATCGAAGGTCTCGTCTGAACCAAAACAATGTAATTTTCTTCAATGTTAATGCGTATTTAGATTAGACATTCCTCCGTCAACACCAAAAATTTGTCCAGTTATCCAGCCACTTTCGTCATCTAATAAAAATTTAGTCATTGCTGCAATGTCAGATGCGTTGCCAACGCGCTTGAGAGGGTGTCTTTGCGCTGATTTTTCCATCTTGGTTTCATTGTTTAAAAAACGACTAGCCATGGGAGTATTCGTAATCGATGGGGCAATGACATTGACTCGCACGTTTGGAGCGAGCTCTGCAGCTAGAGATTTGCCAAGACCTTCAAGTGCTCCTTTTGATGCCGCAACACTAGCATGAAAAGGCATTCCAACTTTTACTGCAACTGTACTGTACACAACTACGCTGCTATTTGGTGTAAGTTTAGCTAGGATGGACTGAAGACTTTTTACAAAACCAATTACATTAATTTGAAAATCAGCTTCAAAGGCATCTGGTTTAAGCCCCTTGAATGGACGTAGATTAATACTGCCAGGACAGTAAACAAAACCTGATATTTTGTCCGGTAGAGGGAGCGTACCCAAGTCATCAGTTGTAACATCAAATGGAAGATGTGTGACCGACAAACCAGATAGAGATTCTGAAGATCGCGAAGCGACATAAACCTCATGTGTGTCTTGAAGTAATTTTGCTGTTTCGAGCCCTATTCCTGAAGAGCCTCCAATAAGTAATATGTTTTTTTTCATCTATTTTTTATAAGCTCCATAAATGGATTCAAGTTTTTTCTCACGATAATCAAAAATTGCTTTCACTTTTTTTCTGACAAAAAGCCAATGCCCAAAACGACCAAAAATACCTAAAGGCAATTTATAGTCTACAATGTCTATCATTTTAACCCCATTAGGAATCACCTCAATAAAGTGCTTATGATGCCAAAATACGTAGGGGCCAAATCGTTGTTCATCAACGAAATAATGACCTTTTTCGACATGTGTAATTTCAGTGACCCAACGAAATGGTATACCCAGTAAGGGAGTCAATATATATTGTATGATTTGTCCTGGAAACATTTTCCGTTCTGCACCAGATATGATAGTAAAACCCATATAGTCGGGTGTAATCGTTTTTAAATTTTTAGGGTTCGACAAAAACAACCATGCCTCCTTCTTGTCAATTGGTAAGTTTTGCTCTGCTTTATATTGGTACACTTTTTATGATTTTCCTCAAATATACTATTTTGTTTAAGCATTAAAAAAAAAGATTAAACAAAAAGGAATAATAAAATTATTAATAAGTTCTAAAAATAGATTAGTTTAGATCTCATTAAAAAATTAGATCATTATGAAACCCCTTATTTTCTCTTTCTTAATTATCCTCTGCTTTACAGCAGAGGCTCAAATGCCAACTCCTCAGTCTAGTCCAAAGTCAAAACTCGTCCAACAGGTTGGATTGACAGAAGTCACGATTGAATATTCTCGACCTTCTGCTAGAGGAAGAAAAATATTTGGTGAACTTGTCCCTTTTGCGTCTCTTTGGCGAACGGGAGCCAATCAAAATACTTTACTTTCATTTTCGGATGATGTGCTTATTTCAGGAAAGCCATTACAGGCAGGAACATATGCACTGTACTCAATGCCTGAAAAAGAATCATGGACACTTTATTTTTACGAAGACACAACGAACTGGGGTCTTCCAAGCCCATGGGATGAAGAAAAAATTGCACTTTCACAAAAGGCTAGCGTAATAAAGATTTCTCATGTCGAATCTTTTGCCATTTCATTGGAAGAAATCTCTTTGACTTCAGCATTTTTACGTTTGTCTTGGGAAAATACAGCGGTACAGTTGCCTATTGAATTCCCAACTGCCATTCAAATGGAAGCTGAAATAGACAAAATGTTAGCAGGAGAACCTTCGGCAAATGATTTGTATTCGGCTGCTGTCTATTATCTGGGCCAAAAAAAGGATTTGATGAAAGCAAAAGATTGGATTACTAGAGCTGTTGATATGCGATCTGATGCTTTTTGGTTTTACCGTCAAAAATCATTGATTCACGAGGCACTCGATGAAATGCAATTTGCCATTGAGTCAGCTAAGATCTCTATGAGACTTGCCCAAAAGTCTGGTAACGATCGCTATGTTAAGTTGAATAAAAAACAACTGGCTGCTTGGAAGGTGAAATCGGAATCAGCTAAAAGGCAGATCGAATAAATTCAGTAAGCGCTTCATAAGTTTGCATACAGGGTAGGCCCATTACGTTGGTATATGACCCATTGATTTCTGCAACGGCTAGTAAGCCGAAGGAATCTTGAATACCATATGAACCAGCTTTATCCAATGGACTTTCTGAATGCACATAGGAGTCAATGTTTTCTTCGGTTAACTTTGTAAATGTAACATCAGTAAAACAGCTAATGGTGTGCTGTAAAGATAAGCTTGTAAAACAGACTGAAGTAATCACTTGATGTGTTTTGCCTGATAAAGATTGCAACATCTGTTTTGCGTCCTTTTTGTTTTTGGGTTTCCCCAAAGCCTTACCTTCAAACCATACAATGGTATCTGCTGTAATGACCAGCTGCTTAAGGTCTAGGTCTTTTTGGAAAGCTCCTCCCTTTTGTTGCGCCAAAAAAGAAGTAATCTCCTCTCCTTGAAGAGTTGGATTGTAGATTTCTTCAATGGGCTTAACATCGACAACGTGATCGATTTCCATTTGTTCCAATAGCATTTTTCTACGAGGTGATCCTGACCCTAAAAGAATAGATAAATTTTGCGGAAAGATCATTTCTTGTCATTTCTTGCTTCAAAAAAAACACCCCATTTCCCATGTAGTTTTAAGGTTTGTTCAATCACATCACGAACACAACCTTTACCACCAGCGATATGAGAAATATAGTCAGAAGCCGCCCGAACTTCAGCAACAGCGTCATTGGGACAAGTGGCCAGGTGTACTTGTTTCATTGGAGGAATATCAGGAATGTCATCACCCATAAAAAGGGTTTCGCTAGCTTTTAGGTTGTTTTCATAAAGGTATTCCATTAGGGCTGTTGACTTGTCGTGAACCCCAAGGTAAACATCTTTGATTCCTAAGTCATTGAGCCGTTTTTGTACAGCCAGATTTGTCCCTCCAGAAATAATGCACACTCGAAATCCAGCATGTAAAGCAGCTTTTACAGCGTATCCGTCTTTAGTGTTCATCGTCCGTAACATCGATCCATCTTCATGAATTAAGATACTTCCATCTGTAAAAACACCATCAACATCAAAAACAAAGTTTTGGATGTTTTTTAATTCTTCTTTAAAGTTTTTCATTTCTTGTTTCTAAAAGTTGTGCTGTAAAAAGCGAATATATATCTTCTAATTCTTTTCTTTTGTCAATTTCACGGTGGCGGAGGATCGTTTCCTTGTCTCCTCTTACAGCAGGGCCGGTTTGATTTTCTTGTGGATTTTGATTCTTTATTTTTCGTGTAGTTTCTTCAATTAATGGAAATAAATGCGAAAAATCAATGTCGTTTGCATCACAAAACAGCTTTGCTTCAGCATACAAGTGATTGGTAAAATTGTTTACCACTACTGCGGCAAGATGAATTGCTATGCGCTGATTACTTTTGATTTGGATCGACTTATGACTCAATAATGTTGCGACTTTTTCAAGCAAAGAATTTGTTCCATCTCCAGTTGCTTCCCAAAACAATGGTATATTATCTACGCTGTTAGTTTTGTCTTTTGAAAAGGTTTGAAGAGGATATAAAACGCCTCGTTTATTGTGTTTAGAGAGCAATTCAATGGGTCCTGCGCCAGAAGTATGAACGACAACAGCATCCGCAATTGGCAATTGGTCACTGACAGTGCGTATGACATCATCAGAAACGGCAATAATGACCAAGTCGCAAGCAGGTAGCTTCGTAAAGTTGTTGGAATATGTGACAGAGTTCAAAGACTTTACAAAATCAATGTGGCTCCTTCCAATGACGTGAACGAGCTCGAAATATTGATGAGAATAGATGGTGTTTGCGAAAGCCTTTGCCACTTTCCCTGTACCCACGATGCATACCTGAATCATTTGTCAAAATTACAAACTAAAGTCGATAATCACATTCATGATTAGTTAAGAACAAAATTTAGTAGGTTTGCAAAAATAATAAGATGTCACGAACAACGTTTACAATGATTAAGCCCGACGCTGTTAGCGCAGGTCATGTTGGTGCTATATTGGAAAAAATCACTACTGCTGGTTTTGATATTAAAGGATTAAAGATGACCCAACTTAGTAAAAGGGAAGCAGAATCATTTTATGCCATTCACAGCGAGCGCCCATTTTTTGGCGAGCTTGTTCAATTTATGACGAGCGGACCTATTGTTGCTGCCGTTTTAGAGAAAGAGAACGCAGTTGCAGATTTCAGAGCGCTTATTGGATCTACCAATCCAGAAGAAGCTGCCGAGGGTACAATTCGAAAAATGTTTGCTGAATCAGTAGGTAGAAACGCAGTTCACGGATCTGACAGCGATGAAAATGCTGCAATTGAGTGCTCGTTTCATTTTTCAGCACGTGAACTGTACTAAACAAAGCGAATGTCATGAATTAGGTCTTTTCCCAAAGCTTTGTTTATCATCTCAATTATTTTATCTTTCCCATAACTCAGTTCTTCTCTCAAAACAGAGGAGTTTAGTTTCACAATGAGTGTGTCCTGTTTTAGTGCCACGCTTTTAGTGTATGCTTTTATATTTTCACCCATAGACTCGTCCCAAATTTCTTGAATACGTGCAGAGTCTAAACCGCTGCTCAAGGCATTTTTTGAAATAAAATCACCTAGAATTGACTTTACTTTTTTTGCGTCATCACTCATTTTCTGTACGAATTAAAGGGTAAAAATTGAATAGCTCTGTGCTGTTTCCTGAATAATACTTTCAGTACGTTCTTTGTTGGTGTCGGTAACAAATAGTTGTCCAAAGGTGTCATCATTGACCAAATTTATGATTTGCATTACCCTGCGATCATCTAGCTTATCAAAAATATCATCTAGTAGTAAAATCGGAGGTAAGTTCATTTGATTACGAATCATATCAAACTGTGCCAATTTCAAAGCGACCAAATATGTTTTTTGCTGTCCTTGGCTACCAAACTTTTTGATTGGTAAGTCTCCAAGACTAAACAACAGGTCGTCTTTGTGTGGACCTACGCTAGTATACTGAAGGATACGATCTTTTTCCAAAGAAGCTTCGAGTAGTTCGTCTAATGGTTTTTCATCCATTTTAGACTGATATTTGATTGCTACTTTTTCATTTTTTCCACCAATCGCTTGATATCGATTCTGAAAGAGGGGTTGAAATTTCGACACAAAGGCTTTTCTAGTCTCATAAATTGGCTTCCCAAATTGTGTCAGTTTTTCGTTGTATACCAAGATTGTCTCTTTGTCAAACTGGTTTGATTTTTTAAAGTGTTTTAACAGGGCATTTCGTTGGTTTAGCACACGTTGATAAGCAATAAGGTTTTGAAGATATTTTTTATCGGATTGCGAGATTGTACTGTCAATAAACTTTCTTCTTGTGCTGCTTCCTTCAGCAATTAAATCTTGATCTGAAGGAGATATGATAACAACGGGAATAAGCCCTACGTGATCAGCAATTTTATTGTACGATTTGCTGTTTCGTTTGATCGTTTTTTTGCCGTCACGCTCCATTTGGCATTGAATGCGTAGGGTTTTTCCAAGCTTGTCAAAAGCACCTTCTATCATACTAAATTTAGCATCGTGGGCAATGTTTTGACTCGTAATATTATTGGTATAGCTTTTTCCCATGGCCAAATAAAATATAGCGTCTAAAGCATTTGTCTTGCCGACACCATTGTCTCCAACAAAGCAGTTTATTTTAGCATCCAAATTGAAGTTTACACCTGTAAGGTTACGGTAGTTTACGATGGACAATTGCTTTAAAAATAGATTTTGCACGTGTTGCTTCTTATTGGCTTTTAGTTTGCAAATACTAAATTATTGATTTTTACTCGTTTAACTAGAATGTTCATTTCAATAAATATCATATTTTTGCCAACACTTATAGATAAGCCATGGCGACATATAACAAAAGAGGAGCAAAGAAATCTCAAAAACAACAACAGACCCCTGCTATTGAAAGTAGAACGGAAGAGGTCTTCACTACATTAGATACGCGTGCATCGCGAATGGAGCATTGGATTGCTTCATATCAGCGACAGATTATTGGAGTCATTGTCGCTACAATTGTTATTGTTTTGGGATACTTATCCTACCGCAATATCATCGTTGAGCCTAAAGCTGCTGAAGCAAGTACTGAAGTTTTTCAAGCTCAAAAGTATTTTGAACAAGGATTAGCTGATGAGGCTTCCCGTGATTCATTATTCCAGAGAGCTCTTTCTGGGGGTGACGGTAAATATGGATTTTTAGACATTATAGACAATTATTCAGGCACACCTGCTGCTGAAATGGCAACGTACAGTTCTGGGATGATTTACTTACACCTCAGTGATTTCCAATCGGCAATAGATTACTTAGAAGATTTTAGTTTGTCGGACCCTCTTTTGAGCCCATTAGCTTTGGGTGGTATTGGAGATGCTTTTTCTGAGCTAGATCAACCTGATCAAGCTTTGAGTTATTATGAGAAAGCCTTGTCTTATGATGACAATAAGGTCACTTACCCACGTTATCTGCGTAAGGCAGGTTTGCTCGCACTTTCTCTGGGCGATAAAAAAACAGCAAAAACATACTTTACAATTCTAAAAGATGATTTTTCTGATGGAGTAGATGCCAAACACATTGACGCTCTTCTCGGTATGGTCAGTATATAATTATGGCGACTTATAGTCAAAATAGCAAACAGCTACATATAGACGCTCTTCCTAGTGCAAAAGGTATGCGTTTTGCTTTGGTGGTTTCGGCTTGGAATAGCGAGGTCACTGAAAGCTTGTTTGACGGTGCGCAAAAAGTTTTGATTCAAAAAGAAGCTAAAGCCATAGATCGCATCGATGTTCCTGGAAGTTTTGAGCTTGTTTACGGAAGCCGGATTGCCTTGGACAGACAGTATGATGCAGTCATTGCTATCGGCAGTGTGATTCGAGGAGAAACAAGCCACTTCGATTACGTTTGTCAAGGAGTAGTTAGTGGAATTCAGCAACTTAATGCATTGGGAGATCGACCTGTCATCTTTTGTGTTTTAACAGATGACAATATTGATCAGTCACGAGCGCGAAGTGGAGGTGTTCTCGGTAATAAAGGTGAGGAAGCGGCGGCGGCGGCTATTCAGATGGTGAAGCTCTAAGAAGTTTTACTTTTTGAAATACTTCATTGGCACCCAAAGCATTCCAAAACATTCACCATCTTTCTTGCCCAAGCTTTTATGGTGAATCTTATGTGCCCTTCGTATAGCACGTGCATAGGTGGTATTTGCATTTCGGAACCACTTGATTCGTTGATGTATAAAAATATCGTGAACCAAAAAATAGGTCAATCCATAGGCGAATATTCCTAAAGCGATTGCAAGCCCAGGCCAAAAGCGAAACTCTCCCCATAGAATAACAAATCCAGCGCTAATTGCTGCATATATCAGAAAAAACGCATCGTTTCGTTCGAAGTGAGAATCGTGATCTTTTCGATGGTGATCTTTATGAAGTGACCAAAGAAAACCGTGCATGACATACTTGTGTGAAAACCAAGCTACTCCTTCCATTAAAAGAAAAGTTGCTAGAAAAATAAGAGATTGAATGACGATATCCATTTATAAGATATTGAAACGATAACGCACATATGAACGTGCTAACACATCAACTTTTTGAATGTTGGCTACGCGAATACGCTTGTTTTTAATTTCGACAGAGGGAACACGTTTGAGTTTTTTGAGTAAACGTAAATAATATTTGTATGCTGTGTAAACCCCAAATTTTGCTGCGTCTGGGAGTTTAAAAATACCAATTAATCCATTTTTAAAATCAGTTTCAATCTCATCAATAATTTTTTGTTTTGACATTTCGTCGAGTTCCTTGAGATTAACACCTGGAAAATAAGATCGCTCTAATAGCTCATAGTCTGTTTTTAAGTCACGAAGGAAATTTACCTTTTGAAAGGCTGATCCCAGCGCCATGGCAGATGTTTTTAGCTCATCAAATAAATCATTATCACCCTTGACAAACACACGAAGACACATCAGTCCAACGACGTCAGCTGATCCGTAGATGTAGTTTTTGTACTCGCTATGTGTTTTGTACACTTTTTTTGATAAGTCCCAACGCATGCTTTGCATAAAAGCCTCGATAAACTCTAGGTCAATGTTGTAGTTATGGACTGTTTCTTGAAAAGCATTCAGAACCGGATTCAAACTTATTTTTTCATCCAACGCATTTTCAAGGTCTTTTTCAAACCTTTGAAACAAGGTCTCTTTATCATAGTCATGAAAACTATCAACAATTTCGTCTGCAAGGCGTACAAAGCCATAAATATTGTAAATGTCTTGGCGTATTTCTGTCGATAACATACGTGTAGCTAATGAGAAAGAAGTACTGTATGATTCAGTGATTTCCTTGCTACATCGTTTTGATATTATATCAAAAATATTTTTCAAAATAGTTTTCTTATAAACACTATTGCAAAATATAAAAATTTTAATTGCTAGGGTAAAATTCAATAATAAATTACAATTCTTTAATTAGATCAGCTGCCGAATGAAAAATACGAATTTTTTTATTCTTAGGTTTAGGAATATGCTGGACTTGATATCCAGAAATCCACAGTTCAGCACCGTCACTAGACAGTATTTCTTTTTCGAAATCAGACAAATAAGCCTGAATACGGTCTTGATTTGGCTCAATAGTAAAGCAAGACACATAAATCATGTGCTTTGATTTGTCTTGTAAGTTTGAAAGGCTAGCAGTTGGGATGGATTGACCTAGAAAAATACTTTTATACCCTTTGTTGAGCACTTCATAATTGAGAAACAGTAGTCCAAGCTCATGAATTTCATTGTCTGGAAGATATAGGACAAAAGTTTTTTCAGTATTTAGCGGGCTGCTTTCTTGAAGTTTTTCAGAAAGAGAATGAATTTTTTGCTTTATTAGACTGGTGATGAAGTGTTCGTGGGAAGGACTAATAGAATTTGTTTGCCACAGCACACCAAGTTCAATCATCAAAGGAGTAAAGATGGATTGAAATATTTCACTAAAACTCATTTTTCCCATGAGTTCGTCAAATGTTTTAGTAAAAAGACGTTGGTCGAAATTGATCATAGATAATTTAAAAAGCCCTAATGACCAATCATAAGGACTTTTCTGTAGGGTGATATTATGAACTTTATCTTTAATTTCTTTTACCTCCATTTGAGCAATTTTGGAGATTTTAAAGCCATTTTTGTAGAGCATGGAAACGTTTAGAAGTTTTTGCAAACTATCTAGGTTATACATGCGAATGTTAGTGTTTGTTCGTTCAGGTTGGAAAAGGTTGTATCTTTTCTCCCAAATGCGTATCGTGTGTGCCTTAATTCCAGAGAGGTGCTCCAGATTTTTTATGCTAAAACTTGTTTTTACACGATCCATTTTTGTTTAACATTTAATTATCAAACATTAAACAAAGCTACAAAAAAATATATAAAAAGGGAGAAATAGTGCGCACGAGAGGAATCGAACCTCCACGGGATTTAACTCCCACTAGGCCCTCAACCTAGCGCGTCTACCAGTTCCGCCACGTGCGCTTGAGGGATGATGTGACTTGGCTGGGTCTCGAACCCAGGACCCTCTCCTTAAAAGGGAGATGCTCTACCAACTGAGCTACCAAGTCATTGTGATTTGGCTGGGTCTCGAACCCAGGACCCTCTCCTTAAAAGGGAGATGCTCTACCAACTGAGCTACCAAATCTATGGTTATTTATAATGGCTGCAAATATATACTCAATTCTACGATTAATCAAAGTTTAAATTCGCTTAAATTTGCAGTATCAATTATGAAGAATAAAACAGATAATTCATTAATATCTCCCAATTTAATTGTTCTTATTGGATATATGGGATCCGGAAAATCGACGGTTGGCGCTCTTCTCGCAGATAAACGTGGGATTCTTTTTTTTGATTTGGATCAATATATGTTAGAAAAACACAAGAAATCGATCGCTGAACTTTTTTCTATTCACGGCGAAATTTCCTTTCGTAAGCTCGAAAAGGAGGCATTACAAGAAGTGCTACGCCTAGATAAACCTTGCGTTCTTTCACTTGGGGGAGGTACGCCTTGTTATGCTGATAATATGAAGCAAATTAACTCAGTAACGTCGTTGTCATTTTATTTAGCACCTTCCACTGACTCCTTAGCAGATCGTTTATTTCCTGAAAGAGAAAAACGTCCACTTATTTCTCATTTACAATCCAAAAACGATATCCAAGAGTTTGTTGCTAAACATATTTTTGAGAGAAAGAACTTTTATGAACAAGCCGCACATACGATCCGTATTCAGAACCAAAACCCATCTGAAATAGTAGAGCTCATTGAAAAAGAGTTAGACTAAAAAAGCTTCAAACCCTTTATCATTGCAAACGACTTCAACATGTTCGTGCATACTCGTTGAAAGTGAAATTCCTTTAAAGTCAGCTTTGATTGGAAATTTTTTGTGGTTTCGATTAATCATCACAGCAACTTTACACTGCTTTAGCGGAACCTGTAAAAAATGACAAACCGTGTAAATAAGTGTTGATCCAGAATGCAATACATCATCAACGATAATGACAGACTTGTTTTTGTAAGTGGATTCGTCTAATGATATTTTGACAGGATTTCTAGGATTCTTTTTGTCAAGATGTACCTGACAGTTGATCACTTTGAGATCAGAAATGGATTTGAGTTTAGTAGCAATTGCTTCAGCTAGTTTATTTCCGTTGGTCATAATTCCGGCAATTATAACAGTGGATTCTTTTCCATTAAGCTCATAAATCTGATAAGCAATTCTTCGAATGCTGAGTTCTGCTTGCTCGGCTGTTAAAATACAGTTCTTGCTCATATTCAAATATAATCAATCCTTGTTGGGTGTCGATTCATTTTCGAGGAAATCCAAAAGGTCACGACGGTTTTTCTTACTTGGACGTCCTCCTGAATCAATTTTGTTTTGCGCTTGATGGGTGGCAACATCTATACGCGCGTTACGTACTTCCTCAGAAGTGATGTCTTTTGCGTATCGTTCAACCAGTTTGGCATTCACTCTTGACGGTGGTATATCGAGTACTAGCACCGCGTGTTCCATTTGATTTTTTCGAATGGTCAATTGTTCTGTTCCAAAAATCTCCCTTGACGGCTTGGCGATTGCACTTCCAATACGTACTTGGCCTTTTTTACAAGCAGTCGAAGCTTCACTTCGAGATTTGTAAAATCGGATAGCCCAGAGATATTTGTCGATTCGCACAAGAAATGTTAAATATGTTTTTCAATTATCAAAAATACAAGAAAATCGTATCTTGCCGTACTATTTTTTTTGATGAAAAAAACCAATCTACTCCTTATTTGTTTGTTATCAGCACTTTTTATCAATTGTGAAGATAACAGGTTGCAGCCACAAATTCCACTTCGAGATTACGAAGAGCAAAGAGCTGCTGATAACGATTCCATCATTTCTTTTCTGCAAAATCATTATTACAACTATGAGGAGTTTGAGAGTGCCTCCACCACGACTCGTGTATCGTTAACCATCGATTCTTTAATCAATGCAACAGATAAAATTCCCTTAATCGACCAAGTGATTGAACATGAAGTACAGGTCAATGACGGAGATGACAACTTTATTAGCCACACAATGTATATCATTCCTGCTCGCGAAGGCGTTGGCGGTTCCCCGTCCATTGCTGACGAGGTTTATGTGACGTATAAAGGCATGTTTCTCGATGGCGTTGTCTTTGATGAAAGTGAAAGTAAAATATGGTTCAACGGTCTTAGTACAGTTCGTGGTTTTTTTGAAACATATCCTTTTATCAAGCATGGAGTTTGGGATGTTGATCCTTCCACGGGATTAATTCGGCATGATGGTTTTGGAACGACAATTGTTATTATGCCCTCTGCACTCGGTTACTACGGCAGTACCTCAGCGCCCCGTCAATACGCACCTCTCATTTTTGCAATTGATTTGTACACATTTGCTGTTGCAGACCACGACGAAGACTCAGTACCCACTATTGATGAAGATGTTGATGGAGATGGTCATTTTAACGGCAGCAATGATGACACTGATGGAGATGGAGTGCCCAATTACGTTGATAATGATGATGATGATGATGGTATTCTCACCATCGATGAATATGACGTTGATTTAGATGGCATTCCTGATGATTCTGATCAGGACGGCATTCCAGATTACTTAGATGCTTCGTAAGGGGGACTTTTTATTTCTTTTTTCGAGATAACACACGCTGCGCTGCTTCCGTAATCGCTTTTGCATTCAGTCCGTATTTTTCTAATAACTGTGCGGGTGTACCTGATTCACCAAAAGTGTCTTGCGTAGCAACAAACTCCTGTGGGGTTGGTTGGTGTTGTGACAGGGTGCGTGCAATACTTTCACCCAGACCTCCAAGAAAATTATGTTCTTCGCAGCTTACGACGGCACCTGTTCTTTTAGCGGATTCGACAACTAATTTTTCATCAAGTGGCTTGATAGTATGGATATTAATGACCTCTGCTGAGACACCTTGCTCATGTAGTGCTTTCGCGGCTTCGAGGGCCTCCCAAACCAAATGCCCAGTGGCGATTAGACTCACGTCAGTACCTGGAGACAAAAGAACACCTTTTCCGATAACAAACTTCTGATTGTCTTCTGTAAAATTAGGCACCTTAGGCCTTCCAAAGCGGAGGTAAACGGGGCCGTTATGGTCTGCGATACCGATTGTTGCCGCTTTTGTTTGATTGTAATCACAAGTGTTAATAACCGTCATGCCTGGTAACATTTTCATCAACCCAATGTCCTCAAGAATTTGGTGCGTTGCTCCGTCTTCTCCTAGAGTAACTCCAGCGTGTGAAGCGCAGATTTTTACATTTTTATGTGAATAGGCAATAGATTGGCGTATTTGATCATAAACTCTTCCAGTGGAAAAATTGGCAAAAGTTCCCGTAAACGGAATTTTACCTCCAATGGTTAGGCCTGCAGCCATTCCCATCATGTTGGCTTCAGCAATACCAACTTGAAAAAAGCGATCGGGATGATTGTTTTTGAAATCATCCATCTTTAATGATCCAGTCAAATCAGCACATAGTGCAACTACATTGTTATTGGATTTCCCAAGTTCTGTTAATCCAGCACCAAAGCCAGATCGGGTGTCAATTTTTTCTCTAAATGTATATGTCTTCATAGTGGTTGTTGAAATCAATAATCGCCTAAGGTAGCTGGATTTTGGTCTAATGCTTGTTGTAGTTGTTCGTCATTGGGTGCCTTACCATGCCAAGCATGTGTGTGCATCATAAAGTCCACGCCATTGCCCATTTCGGTGTGCAGTAAAACACAAATAGGTTTTCCTTTATTTGTTTCTTTTTTAGCCAGTTGGAGACCTTCAGTGATTGCGGCCACATCATTTCCTTTTTCAATAGAAATAACTTTCCAGTCAAAGGCTTCAAACTTTTTTCGTAAGCTGCCCATGTGCAGAACATCATCGGTGCTTCCGTCAATTTGTTTTCCGTTCACATCAATAGTTGCAATAATATTGTCTATTTTTTTAGCTCCTGCGTACATAATCGCTTCCCAGTTTTGGCCCTCTTGCAATTCCCCATCACCATTTAAACTATACACGAGTGAATTGTCTTGATTTAGATTTTTCGCAGCAGCAGACCCAATTGCAACCGACATTCCCTGACCTAGAGATCCCGAAGCAATTCGAATTCCTGGCAGTTTTTCGTGTGTGGTTGGATGTCCTTGTAATCGAGAGTCTAAGAGACGAAATGTGTTGAGTTCTTCAACCGGGAAAAAACCGCTTCGTGCGAGAACACTATAATATACCGGAGAAATATGCCCGTTTGATAGAAAAAATAAATCCTCACCAATGCCGTCCATTGAAAAGTCGGAATTATAATTCATGATTTTATTGTACAGTACCACAAAAAACTCTGCGCAACCAAGAGACCCTCCTGGATGACCCGAGTTTACTTTGTGAACCATTCGCAGGATATCTCTGCGAACTTGTTGGACTGTTTTTTCTAGGGATTCTATTGAATTCATAAGTATCAAAATGATTCTCGTAAAAATAGGGCATGATTACTGTTTATAAAAGGTATTTGACTAATAATTTAATTTAGAAGTGAACATTTTATTAAGAAAAAACATCAGCTCATTTGCTATGGTTATCTTTGCTCACTGTGAAATTTATTTGTAACCATATTGATTCCGAATCGAATGCCCGTGCGGGAACCATCACAACAGATCACGGTGTGATTGAAACCCCCATATTTATGCCTGTCGGTACCCAAGCCACTGTAAAGGGGATTCACCAAAAAGATCTTAAGGAAATTGTCAACCCTGATATCATCTTATCTAACACATATCACTTGTATCTGCGTCCATCTACTGATGTGCTAGAACAAGCAGGAGGTATTCATAAGTTTATGAACTGGGACCGAAATCTACTCACAGATAGCGGAGGGTATCAAGTTTATTCGTTGGCTGCCAATAGAAAAATTGAAGAAGAAGGTGTTCGCTTTAAATCACATATCGATGGTTCAACTCATTTTTTCACTCCTGAAAAAGCGATTGATATTCAGCGTTCTATTGGTGCAGATATCATCATGGCATTTGATGAATGTCCCCCTTATCCTTGTGATTACAGCTACGCTAAAAAATCAATGGAACTAACTCATCGATGGTTAGATCGATGTGTGAGCCATATGAAAAACACGAGCCCAAAATATGGCAATAACCAAGTCATGTTTCCAATCGTACAAGGGAGTACCTATACAGATCTTCGCAAAGATTCAGCAAAATATATTGCAGATGTCGATGCGCCCGGGAATGCAATCGGAGGGCTTTCGGTTGGTGAGCCTGCAGATGAAATGTATGCAATGACAAATGAAGTTTGTTCCATTCTTCCCAAAGAAAAACCTCGTTATTTGATGGGCGTTGGCACTCCGATTAATATACTGGAAAACATTGCATTAGGGATAGATATGTTTGATTGTGTTATGCCTACAAGAAATGCAAGAAACGGAATGCTTTTTACTGCGCATGGTACGATTAATATTAAAAACAGAAAATGGGCAAATGACCACTCGCCCTTGGATCCAGATGGCCCTACAAGTATCGACACTCAATATTCAAAAGCGTATTTGCGTCATTTGTTTGCTGCAAAGGAGTTTTTAGGAAAACAGATTGCAACTCTTCACAACCTTGGATTTTATTTGTGGTTGACTCGTGAAGCTAGAAAACATATTTTGGCTGGTGATTTCACTTCATGGAAAAATATGATGGTACGTCAAATGGATAATCGATTGTAATGAAGAACTATCGAATTTTAGATCGTTACATTATCGTTAAATACATTGTCACTTTTTTGACAATGCTCACTCTTTTTATCCCGATTAGTGTTCTCGTTGATTTGTCCCAAAAAATTGACAATTTCAAACAATACGAGGTTCCTGCATCGGAGATCCTTTGGTACTATTATAACTTTATTTGGCATTTTGGATTTATCCTTTTCCCCATTTTCTTGTTTTTATCTGTTATTTGGTTTACCTCCAAGCTGTCCTCAAACTCTGAAGTGATTGCCATTCTTAGCTCTGGAATTTCTTTTTATCGTTATCTGCGCCCTTTTTTTATTGCTGCATTGCTTATTTCTCTTGGTGCTTTTTTTGCGGGTCAGTTCATTGTGCCCAAGGCAAGTAAAAGCATAAAAGAATTTGAATTTAGTTATTTCAAAAAAAACAAAAAGGACAGACAGACGCAATTGCTTTTTAAGCAAATTGATGATGGTGATTATATTTATCTCAGTCAGTTTAATCCCACCCGTCAATTGGGTTACAATTTTAGTTACGAAAGTTTTGAAGGAAACAACATGCAGTATAAAATTTCCGCACGCAATATTCGTTGGATTGAAGACGATCAAGTCTATCGCTTAACCGACTATTTTAAAAGAACTTTTGATGGTGAAAAAGAAATTATTGAATCGAAATCTCGATTGGATACTATAATGCCTTTCGCATTTGATGAACTCTCGCCACTGGATTATACAGCGCAAACCTTAACCATGTTAGAACTCAATCGCTTTATCGCTAAGGAGGAAGAAAGTGGTAGCCCTTTAATTAATAGGCATTTGTTGGTTCGTCATAAACGTTGGTCGATTATGGTGGCAGCTTTCATTCTCACTATTATCGGGGTTTCTGTCTCCTCTTTTAAGAGAAGGGGAGGAATTGGTATGAATTTAGCATTGGGTGTTATTGTTGCTTTTCTCTATATCTTTTTTGATAAGATTTTTGAGGTCATGGTCGAAAAATCTAATTTCACTGCAGCTTTGGCTGCTTGGATTCCCAATTTGATTTTTGGTATTTTTTCATTAGTACTCCTGCGATATGCCAAGCGATAAACTCAAGAGTACTCTTCATTTTCACATTATTGTTTTTATTTTTGGTTTTACTGCTATTATTGGTAAGCTTATTTCCATAGATGCAGTATCATTGGTTTGGTATCGCATGGTGTTGGCAACTTTTTTTCTCGCAGTGTTCATGCTGGTGAAACGAATTCCTTTTCAGCTTTCAACTCGTGAACTCAAAGTGATGATTGCTTGTGGTGTTTTAATCGCTCTTCATTGGGTATGCTTTTTTCATGCTGTGAAAGTATCTAATGTTTCGATTACTCTTTCAATTATGTCTGCGGGTGCTTTGGTCACTGCGCTATTAGAACCCATTTTTTATAAAAGATCGTTTGTAGCTTATGAAATTTTTCTCGGTCTCATTGTCGTTATTGGCTTGGGGATTGTTATGCAAACAGAGTTTCATTATATAGAAGGTATGATCTACGCTGGCTTGGGAGTTCTTTTGTCTGTTGCTTTTACTCTAATCAACGGAAAATTTATTCACCGTTCTGACGCAAGGTTAATGTCAGTATACCAGCTTGGTGCGGGTGCTTTATGTATGAGCATCATTCTCTTATTTCAGAACAAATTGACACCAAGTCTATTTCAAATCAATCAAATGGATCTGATTTGGCTTCTTATTCTTGCTATCATCTGCACAGCTTATGCCTTTGTTGTCTCTATTTCGGTGATGCGGCATCTGAGTCCTTACTCGGTCATGCTAGCTATTAATATGGAGCCAGTGTATGGAATTTTTTTAGGAGTCCTCATTTTTGGGTCTGACGAACAAATGAATTGGGCATTTTATTTGGGAACCCTTTTGATTTTGATGGCTGTGTTGACAAACGGATTTCTCAAGTTAAAAAAAGGAACAAACTAACAAATTCAAGTAAATCAAAATACTATATTTGTTTGACAAAATGAAAACTACAATGGAATATTTGGACTTTGAATTACCCATTCAAGAGCTCGAAGAACAATTACAAAAATGTGCTGTAATTGGTAGCGAAAGCGATGTAGATGTCACCAATACTTGTCATCAAATTGAAGAAAAACTACTCGCCACAAAAAAGGAAATATACGGCAATCTTTCGCCTTGGCAACGTGTTCAGCTTTCAAGACATTCACAACGGCCTTACACGATGGATTATATCAATGCCATTGCAGGAGAGACATTTTTAGAACTCCATGGCGATCGCACGGTCAAAGACGACAAAGCGATGGTTGGAGGTTTTGGTAAGATTGGAGACCAGAGTTTTCTTTTCATCGGCCAACAAAAAGGATATAACACCAAAACTCGACAATACCGAAATTTTGGAATGGCCAATCCTGAGGGTTACCGCAAGGCTCTTCGCTTGATGAAGTCTGCCGAAAAATTTGGTGTCCCCGTTGTTTGTTTGGTTGATACTCCTGGAGCATATCCCGGTCTTGAAGCAGAAGAACGCGGTCAAGGTGAGGCAATTGCTAGAAACATCCTGGAGATGTCAAGATTAAAAACCCAAGTTATTGTGGTTATTATAGGTGAAGGTGCTTCTGGTGGTGCACTTGGTATAGGTGTGGGAGATCGAGTACTCATGCTCGAAAACACATGGTATTCTGTGATTTCTCCTGAATCATGTTCTTCTATTCTTTGGCGTAGCTGGGAACATAAAGAGCAAGCAGCTGAATCATTAAAGCTTACCGCTAAAGATATGAAGCGTCTCAAAATCATTGACACCATTGTGAAGGAACCTCTAGGAGGTGCGCATCGAGACCGCGAACAAACTTTTTCAACGGTACGCAAGAGCATCCTCAAGGCATATAATGAACTCAAAGATCTTCCTGAAAATGAACTAATCGCATTGCGTCAAGAAAAGTTTTTTCAAATGGGCGTTTACGAAGAGTAAAAGGGGTGAGGTATTAACATTTTTTAGTACTTATTAACATTTTTGTTGTTCGTCAATTTTGATTAATCAACGTTTTTTTTCAGTATAATTTCTCTACATTTATAACGTGGAAAAACAGAAACCAATACAGCAACAATCACAATCAAGTGCACAGATTGTTTCCCTGCAAAAAGGGAAGTTGCCGCCTCAAGCAACAGATCTAGAAGAAGCCGTACTCGGTGCAATGATGATTGATAAAAAAGGTGTGGATACCGTTATCGACATCCTAAGCCCAGCCTCTTTCTATAAGCAAGCACATCAATATATTTTTGAGGCAATGATTCAGCTTTTCTCTGACTCAAGCCCTATCGACTTGTTGACCGTCTCCACCCAATTGCGCAAAGACGATAAACTCGAACAAGTAGGAGGTGATTTTTATTTGATTCAGCTTACTCAAAAAGTATCTTCATCTGCTCATATTGAGCACCACGCACGCATTGTTCTTCAAAAGTTCATTCAGCGTAGTCTGATTAAAATATCTAATGAGATTATCGAAAGTGCTTACGACGAGACCAAGGACGTTTTTGATATGTTAGATGATGCAGAATCTAAATTATACGAAGTCACACAAGGAAACATTAAAAAAAGTACAGATACTGCTCAAAGCTTGGTAATTCAGGCAAAGAAAAAAATTGAGGAAATCTCCAACCAAGAAGGCTTGAGTGGTGTTCCCTCTGGGTTTGCCGATTTAGACAAGTTGACTTCGGGATGGCAATCAAGTGATTTGATTATTGTTGCTGCTCGTCCAGGTATGGGAAAAACTGCACTAACGCTTTCCATGGCACGCAATATTTGTGTTGATCATTCTGTCCCGGTTGCTTTTTTCTCACTTGAGATGTCTTCGGTTCAGCTTATCACTCGTTTGATTTCTTCCGAGACAGGACTTTCTTCTGAAAAATTACGTACAGGAAACCTTGCCGATCATGAATGGAAACAACTCAATGTTAAGGTCACAGCATTAGAAAATGCGCCTTTATTTATTGATGATACACCATCACTTTCAATCTTTGACCTACGTGCAAAAGCCAGGCGACTTTCTTCCCAACACGGCATCCAACTTATTGTTGTTGATTATTTGCAATTAATGACAACAGGGTCTTCCAATAAATCAGGTAACCGTGAACAAGAAATTTCTATGATATCTAGAAATTTAAAAGCATTAGCGAAAGAACTTGATATTCCTGTCATAGCACTTTCTCAGTTATCACGTGCTGTAGAAACGCGAGGAGGAAGCAAACGTCCTTTACTTTCTGACTTACGTGAATCTGGAGCGATTGAGCAGGATGCCGATATTGTTTCTTTTATTTATCGTCCTGAATATTACAAAATCGATGAGTGGGATGATGAAGAACGTACTCCTTCAGCTGGTCAGGCAGAATTTATTGTTGCTAAGCATAGAAATGGTGGCTTGGAAAACATTCGTTTAAAATTTGTAGCCTCACTCGGAAAGTTTGAAAACCTGGATGCGTTTGATGCTCCTATTGAGTTCCAATCAAAAATCAACAGAGATGGGGAGACCCCTTTCGATGGACCACGTATGGATCCTAATGATGCTTTTGATAACGAAGATGGCGTTCCGTTTTAAGCAAAAAAAACACGCCTAGGCGTGTTTTTTATTTTAGAAATCTTTGAAGAAAATCTATTTTAATTTATCTACAACAGCTTTAAAAGCTTCAGGGTGATTTAAAGCTAAATCAGCTAAAACCTTCCGATTAAGCGAAATGTTATTTGCTTTCACTTTGCCCATAAATTGAGAGTATGATAAGCCATAGAGTCTTGCTGCCGCATTGATACGGATAATCCAAAGAGAACGGAAGTTTCTCTTTTTAGTTTTACGATCACGGTATGCGTACTGCCATGCTTTTTCAACAGCATTTTTAGCAATTGTCCATACATTTTTTCTACGCCCAAAGTATCCTTTGGCGTGCTTCATCATTTTTTTTCTTCGAGCCCTTGCGGCTACTGCATTTACTGATCTTGGCATTCTAATTTAAATTTTGAGGGAGGTGGCATATTTGCTCTTTAAGACCCGCCCCATGGGTTATACACCTGTTTTTACTTCAATCGAAGTTGTTGTTTTACATTGTCTGCATCGGCCTCATGAACCAAAGTTGAATGGGTCAGCTTCAGCTTGCGTTTTTTTGACTTCTTAGTCAAAATGTGACTTTTAAATGCGTGTTTACGTTTAATTTTACCAGTTCCGGTAAGCTTGAAACGTTTTTTTGCACTCGATTTTGTTTTTTGCTTCGGCATTTTTTCCGTCTTTATGATTTCTTTGGATTCATCAACATGATCATCCGTTTACCTTCTAATTTTGGGAGCTGTTCTACTTTTCCGTATTCTTCCAAGTCCTGAGCCAATCGCAAAAGCAATATTTGACCTTGCTCTTTGAAGATGATGGAACGTCCTTTGAAAAACACAAATGCTTTAAGTTTCGCTCCTTCTTCTAGAAACTTAATAGCGTGCTTTTTCTTAAACGCATAGTCATGCTCGTCTGTTTGTGGTCCAAAACGAATTTCTTTGAGCACAACCTTGCTCGCTTTGGCTTTTAAACTCTTTTCGCGCTTCTTTTGCTCGTAAAGAAATTTTTTATAATCAACAATCTTACAAACTGGAGGACTTGCTTTTGGAGATATTTCGACCAAATCAAGTTCCAACCCTTTTGCAATATCCTTAGCCTTCGCTAGAGGATATACACCTATTTCCACGTTATCACCAACAAGTCTAACCTCACTAGCCAATATCTTATCATTGATCTTATGTGGATCTTGTTTTATTACTCGATGAGGACCTCTGCCTCTTCTTCTTCGTATGGCTATAACGTTCTATTTAAGGTTTAAACTCTTTTAAATCTTGTTCTATGGTATCTTCTACCATTGACACAAATTCATTCAAGGGCATAGCCCCATGATCCTTCCCGCCGTGTTCCCGAACTGAAATAAGAGAATCTGTTGCTTCTTTTTCCCCAACAATGATCATATATGGAAATTTTTGAAGCTCGGACTCCCGAATTTTTTTACCTATTGTTTCATTTCGGTTATCGACGAGGCTGCGAATTTCGTTATTTTCCAATAATTGAGAAACTTTTTTAGCGTATTTTTCATATTTCTCGCTCACACACAAGATATTAACTTGATTTGGAGTGAGCCAAAGTGGGAAATTGCCTGCTGTGTGCTCAATTAAAATAGCAACAAATCTTTCCAGACTACCAAATGGTGCACGATGGATCATTACTGGACGATGCTGTTCATTGTCACTGCCTTTATAAGTTAACTCAAAACGCTCGGGCAAACTATAATCAACTTGAATGGTTCCGAGTTGCCAGCTTCTGCCAATTGCATCTTTCACCATAAAATCTAGTTTTGGACCATAAAAAGCTGCTTCCCCAGTTTCAACCACATAATTTAATCCTTTTTCTTTGGCCGCATTCATGATGGCGAACTCTGCCTTTTCCCATTCATCTACGTTGCCGATGTATTTTTCTGGATGCTCTGGATCACGAATGGATACTTGTGCTGTAAAATTGTCAAATCCTAAAGAACCAAAAACATATAAAACAAGATCAATAACAGATTTAAATTCGTCATCAAGTTGATCTGGTGTACAGAAAATATGGGCATCATCTTGTGTGAATCCACGAACTCTTGTTAGCCCATGCAATTCACCACTTTGTTCATAACGATAAACGGTTCCGAATTCGGCATATCTTTTAGGCAAATCTCGGTAACTCCAATTCCGAGCGCTGTAAATCTCACAGTGGTGGGGACAGTTCATCGGCTTGAGTAAAAACTCTTCATCCTCAGAGGGAGTTTTGATGGGCTGAAAGCTGTCTGCTCCATATTTTTCATAATGGCCTGAAGTCATATACAATTCCTTGTGACCGATATGAGGAGAAACGACTTGCTCATATCCAGCCTTTCGTTGAGCTTCTTTAAGAAACTGTTCAAGACGTTCTCGAAGAGCCGCACCCTTTGGCAGCCACAACGGCAATCCTTGCCCTACTTTTTTGGAAAAAGTGAACAAGTCCATCTCAGCACCAAGCTTACGATGATCTCTTTTTTTGGCCTCCTCAAGAAGCTCTAAATGTTCTTTCAGTAATTTTTGTTTTGGAAATGAAACCCCATAGATTCGAGTTAATTGAGGATTCTTTTCATCTCCACGCCAATAAGCACCAGCAATATTGGTCAGTTTTACTGCTTTGATAAAACCGGTGTGTGGCAGATGTCCACCACGACATAGATCAGTGAAATCGGCATGATCACAGAAAGTAATATCACCATCAACAAGATTTTGTATAAGTTCTATTTTGAATGGATTTTCTTCTTGAGTATAGTATGCTAAAGCATCCTTTTTGGACACTTTTCGTATTTCAAAACGATGTAGTTCTCTAGCTACTTCAAGCATTCGCTTTTCGATTACCGGAAAGTCTTTTTCGGTGACTGTGTGTGAACTTGGGTCTATATCATAATAAAACCCTTGTCCAATGGCAGGGCCGATAGTTAGTTTGATTCCGGGGTATTGCTCTTCGAGGACTTGTGCAAGAACGTGTGCAGTAGAGTGCCAAAATGCTTTCTTGCCACCGTCATCGTTCCAAGTGTAGAGAACTAAGTCTCCATCTTCTTCAAGTGGAGTTACAGCTTCTATTGTTTGCTCGTTGTAACTTGCAGATAGTACATTGCGCGCAAGACCCTCACTAATGGAGCTTGCAATATCCATTGGAGTTGTGCCTTTTGTCACTTCTTTTACTGCTCCGTCAGGGAGTTGAACTCGAATCATAATTGAATAATCAAGTCAACAAATATAATATGATTCTAGGCTCTATCAAGGGGTAAAGTTAGTTTTCGTTGAAGAATCCGCGAACAAGCAACTTTATTCCTCGAAAACCATAAAAAATAGCAGCTCCACAAAAAATTAATCCAACCCCTAAAACAGGGACAAAAAAGGGATGCTCTTCATTTCTTACAGCAGATGTATAAATTACAGGCCCTGTAAAGGCAAAAAACAATGCGACAAATAATCGAGAAAGTCCCTTGGTTAATAATGTTTTATTCATGGTTTAGATGGTCTAAAACAGCACGCACACTACCATGTTCTTGCAATAATTGAGTTGCTTTTTCGGCGCTTATATTGCTGACATTACATACCATGCGTACGGCACGTTCTTTTAGCTTGTTGTTGTTCAATTTCATGTCAACCATACGGTTTCCTTTTACATGGCCCAATTTGATCATCAGCACAGTTGACAGTGTATTTAGTATCATTTTTTGAGCAGTTCCTGCTTTCATACGAGAGCTTCCAGTGATAACTTCAGGTCCGACCATAACCACTATTGGGTGGTCACTAACTTCTGTAATAGGACTGCCTGGGTTACATGATATACTCGCTGTCGTTATTCCTTTTTGTTGACAATTTTGCAATGCACCCACGACATAAGGTGTTGTGCCCGAAGCTGCAATTCCGACCACACAATCAAGATTTGTGACCTTAAGATTTTCCAGATCTTTCCATCCTTGGCTTGGGTAGTCTTCTGCGCCTTCAACAGCCGTTCGTATAGCATCATCACCTCCTGCGATAAGCCCAATGACAACATCAGGTGACACACCGAAGGTAGGTGGGCATTCTGAGGCATCTAAGATCCCTAAACGACCACTCGTGCCAGCACCCAAATAAATTAGTCGCCCTCCCTTTTGCATTTTTGGGAGGACGACTTCAATAAATTGATTAATAAAAGGAAGAACAGTGCGTACTGCTGCGGCAATACCTAGATCTTCAGTATTAATAATATGACTTAACTCTGCAACGCTCAGTTGCTCGAGGTTGTCATGGTTTGAATCTGCCTCTGTGATTTTTAAGAAGCTCATACACAAAAATAGCTATTCGGCTGTAAATGGAAGGGATTTTTGCTCAACAACTCTAAAATAGCCCAAAGCTATTGCTGTTTCATCATACGGATTGACAAAGTTTCCAAGTAGGGTAGAAGTTGCGGCTGCAAAGGGTCCGCCACCATTTTGACCGCTATGGCTTAGTAATATTTGCATATAGCTAAAGAAAGCTTCATCGATACCCACCATACGGATGTTGACTACTGTGTTTTTTGGAAACAAATCGTCGTAGAAGAACGAAAATGTAAACTCTTTTCCATCATAAAACCGGTCACGTGTCACCAACAAATTGTTGTAACCAAAATCAAATAAATAATAGTTTTCCAAATCAGGCAAGTCTGTCAAGGTGATTAAAGCCTCCGTTTCCGTACCGCTAAAAAGTTGACCATCGCCTTGAACAACCTTGTCAAAGCTACCTGAAAGCACTAATTCTTCTTCTGCGATGTAGGTTTTTCCATCAACTTCAACAGATAGCTTGTAGGATGTGTCAGCAACCAACGATGGTATGTCAACACTGTACTGCCCTTCTTTTTGATGAGTGACATTCCAAGATTCATCTCCTACATGTAGGGAGATATTGGCATTTGTCACTGCAGGGGTTTCGGATCCGTAAAAGTCGTATGTTTTTGCGACCAATACTTGGAGTTGACCTTCTTCACTCCCTATTGGGCGGCTGAGCTCTGCGTCAATCACAATTTGGTCTAGTGTTTGTTGTAAATCAACATCAATCACTTCCTCACACGAGAGGAAAATAAGACACACGATATATACTACTTTTTTCATCACCAATTTATTCGATACATGACGGAGGGGACAGCTCCAAAAATAGAGAACTTAACGGCCTCATTTTGTTGTGTCTCTCTGTTTTGCCTAAAGTTTACACTTGCAGCGTTTTTTCGATTATAAACATTATAAACACCAAAAATCCATTGACCTTGGCGTCCATTTTTTTCAGGTCTTTTCAGAGTTGCTGAAATATCCATTCTATGATAGTCGGGCAAACGGTTGTTGTTTCTCGTGCCATAGTTTGGTACTCGCAAACCACCAAATTCGTATTGTCCAATAGGATAGGTTGTTGGCTGACCTGTTTGGTACAAGAAGTTAGCATTGAATCTCCACTTTTTGTTCAGCTTATAACTTGTATTTACACTCAGGTCATGTCTTTTGTCATATGCATTAGGGTACCATTTTCCTTTGTTGATCCCTAAGTCTCCGATTCCTAAACTTGGTGTTTTTTGTTCAGATTTTGACCATGTGTAAGCTAACCAATACTGAACTGGTCCCATGGATTTTTTAAACAAAAATTCTGCTCCGTATGCGCGAACATCTCCTGCCATAGTGATTTGTTCTACTGCGTCATTGGCAACCAAGTCGGCACCATCGATATAATCGAGTCTGTTGCGCACGTTCTTGTAAAAACCTTCAATTTCGATACTTTGTTGAGATGAAGTTTCGGTTACATATCCAATAGCCCATTGATCCAATTGTTGTGGTTTGAGATGCGGTCCGCTAGGAGCCCAGATGTCAAGTGGAGCAGGAGAACTCGTGTTGGAAATCAAATGCAAATATTGGTTGAGTCTGTTGTATGATGCTTTTAGTGCGCTGTTTTCAAAAGCATATGAAAGAGTTAGTCTAGGCTCTACATTGCTATATGTCGCCGAACTTTTGTCAGTGGGGTAGATACCAATCGGGTTCCCTTTTTCATATATGCTTAATGTACTATTATACGAGGTGGTTTGCCCATTTGCATACATGAAGAGATTTTCTTGTCCCAATCTAGTGAAATGGTTAAAGCGTAAGCCAAACTGAAGAGAAAACTGATCTGAAAGATCATGAGTAACGTCTGCATAGAGAGCGTGTTCCATCGCATACTTTTTTTGCAACTGCTCTGCGTTGATTCCTGAATCAGCTCTAGCGGGCTCTATAAAGCCTGGGTTGAAGGAGTAGTATGTTGATTGTAACCCAAAATCAAATGTTGTTTTTTCGGTGGCATAATAAGAAAAATCATATTTCAGATTGAGATTTTGGATGCCAGAATTCCAATCGAAACCGGCGAAATCGAGTAAGAGACCATAATAGTAGTCGCTATAAATCAAAGATAAGTTTGAGAACAACCGTTCTGAAAACAAATGATTCCATCTCAAATTCAAAACAGCATTTCCATAGGTATTGACAAAGCTTTCATCGACATTGAACACATCACGTCCGAAATAACCAGAAACATATAGTTTGTTTCTTTCATTGATGGGAAAACTCATTTTTGTATTCAGATCGTAAAAGTAAGCGCTGTTTGGATTGTCGGTGAGTTTTAAAAACAGGTGAGCATATGTGCCCCGCCCGCCGACTACAAAGCTACCTTTTCCCAAAGGACCTTCTGCAAGCAATCGACTGGTTATTAGTCCAATACCGCCACTCAATTTGAAATCTTCACGATTCCCCTCTTTCTGATAAATATTGAGAACAGAAGACAGCCGTCCCCCGTATTTTGCAGGAATACCCCCCTTGTAGAGACGTAGATCTTTAATAGCATCGGGGTTGAAAACAGAGAAAAATCCAAAGAGGTGTGAGGAGTTATAAATTGTTGCTTCATCAAGAAGGATAAGGTTTTGATCTGCCGACCCACCTCGTACGTTAAATCCAGAAGCACCTTCTCCAGCACTCGTAACACCAGGAAGCAGCTGAATCGTTTTCAATACGTCAGGCTCACCAAATACCGCTGGAGTTTGGAGTACGGTTTTTGACAAAAGCCGATTGACACTCATCTCGGGCTTTTTAATATTTACTTGTTCGCTGTTGTCGGTAACAACAATTTCATCAAGCTCTTCAGCAGCTAGATCGAGTAAAATGTTTTCACGAGTATTCTCGGTTAGAGATATAGATATTCGTTTGGTTTCATAACCAAGATACTGCACGACTAAGGTATATTCACCAACGGGCACGCTAATGGAGTAGAATCCATAGCTGTTAGTAACTGTCCCTTTGTTGAGCTCGGGAATAAGCATGGTGACACCTAATAAGGTCTCTTTAGATAAAGAGTCGGAAACATCACCGCTTAGAGTTACTCGTTTTTGTGCAGGTGCTATATGTAGAAATAATAGAAATAAAGTGACACAACCAATACGGCGCATTTGCATAGCAATTTCCACAAATATACAACATCATAGTGGTTTGACCCTTTCTTTAGTCTTCCAAAACACCCTTTAATAAGTCCGCGAGTATGCAAATGCGCTGTAGTGGTTAAGTGTCAGAAAACACAATGTTTCCTCTTGACATTTGGGTGGTGAGATCGTCGGGGTATACTTCAGGATAAATGGCCTATATCGTCAAACGAGTAATTTGAAGTGTTTTAATGAGCGTATATAGTGCGGCACTTCCAATAAGCCTATAAGTAATTAGATTGTATTCCACATCCAATGTTCCTTTTTCGATATATCCAGTTAGCATTTGAAGCCCAAAAAACATCAAGAACAGCATAAGCAGCCCAGTTTTTTCCTTTCGAACGATTTTTCTCCAATTGAACGGAACAAAAGAGCGTTTGTACTTAAATGTTTTAGGTAGGAATATTGAGGTATTATTAGCCCACTTGAGATAGGATTCGCCAAATTTATCTCTGAGAAACATTTCCTCTGAAAAGATGATTCTTTCATAATAGACCCAGAACATAAGAATAAAAAGAAATAAAAACCAGACCACACCAACATACATGAATATGCTTATCCACATAAAAAAGTTTCATACATATAAGGGATTTCTTGTTATGGAATAAAGCCCTTTGGTGTTTAGTTCGTCAGCAATTTACCCTTCTTTTGTGTTTCTGCCAGAGGTATTTTTGGGCGTATAGCCGACAGTGTAAGCCCGAATAAGAAAACCAAACAAGCCTACAAATATAATTGCAGCTTGCAAGAAATTGCTCATTTTTAAAATGAGGGTTGGTGATTCGATGTCAATAGTTGTGTAGTAGACTTGTATGCCAAGTGTGATCCCCACTAGAACCAATGGCAAGTAACTTTGGTATTTAAACAAATAATCTCCTTGACTTTTGAGTTCTTCTTGAAGAGCCATAGATATTGCTTTTTAAATTAAAAATAAAGGGCATGTAATTATTCATGTGACAAACAATCATTGAATCTTTTTTTTTGAAAAATAGAGCATGGGAATTTTATTAACGCTTACTTGGTAGAATCCTTTTGGAAGATTCCGAACGGCTATTATTCCGTTGACATTGAGCCTACCTTTTTGAAACTCCCTGCCTAGGCTGTAACTAATAAGGTAGAATGTGTTAGAATTGTATGCTTATGAAACCCCCAATAGTTTGGACGTTTTTAGTCAATTCTAAATAGGCGTTATCTTTTTTGGACTTGGTGTTTTTGAGCTCTGTCCTATCTTTTTGATTTCCATGATTATTTTCGGTCATGGTTTCTTGTGCATTTCATTTCAAACCAATAAGAAACAATCCAAACATTAGGAAGTATATAGAATTCATTTTGAAATAAGATTTTAGATTAAGGTTTTAAAAATGGAATTTTTGAATTTACGTTCCAAAAAACGAAGGGGTTGTTTAATTATTCGCAATTGAATGTAATAGCGAATATTGTCTGTGATGGATTGAAAAGAATCCGATCGATAAATGGTGTTAGGTCGTAGGTTGGGCATAATTATCATCAGATTTGGGTCTGAGTTACCTAACAGATGTATAAAAAAAAGCAACCTCTATGAAGTTGCTTAAAAATAATAATAATAATAAGGTTTTTACCTAAGCAAGCGCCTGCTCGAGTTCTTCTTTTATTGCTCTTAGAAACTCTTGCGTGGTGAGATAATGTTCACGTGAAAGCTTATCCTCATGAATCAGTATAGCAAGATCTTTAGTCATTTTTCCTTTTTCAACCGTTTGAATACACACTTTTTCAAGGGTGGAGCAAAATTCGGCAAGGTCTTTATTGTCATCGAGCTTAGCGCGGTGTGCCAGTCCTCGTGTCCAAGCGAAGATAGAAGCGATCGGGTTGGTCGATGTTTCTTCTCCTTTTTGATGAAGGCGGTAATGACGTGTTACGGTACCGTGAGCAGCTTCTGCTTCCATGATTTCACCATCAGGAGTTACCAATGTAGAGGTCATCAGCCCCAAAGAGCCAAATCCTTGCGCTACCGTGTCTGATTGCACGTCTCCGTCATAATTTTTACATGCCCAAACAAATCCACCATTCCACTTCATGGCAGCAGCGACCATATCGTCAATCAGCCTGTGCTCATAAAAAATACCAGCTTTTTCGAATGTGCTTTTAAATTCGTTTTGGTACACTTCCTCAAAAATATCTTTAAAACGACCATCATAAGCTTTCATAATGGTGTTTTTTGTGCTCAAATACAAAGGCCACCCTTTGCTGAGCGCTCGGTTCATACACGAACGTGCAAACCCATAGATGGAAGAGTCAATGTTGTACATACTCATAGCAACTCCGCCTTCTTGAAATTGATAAACATCCCAGGTTTTGGCTTCGCTACCATCTTCGGGTGTAAACGTCATTGTGAGTTTGCCTTTCCCTTTAATTACGGTATCAGTTGCTTTGTATTGATCTCCAAAAGCATGACGACCGATACAAATGGGCTTTGTCCATCCTTGCACATAGCGTGGAACATTACTCATAATGATTGGCTCACGGAATACAGTACCGCCAACAATATTTCGAATGGTACCGTTTGGAGAACGCCACATTTTCTTTAAGCCAAATTCCGTCACACGATTTTCATCGGGTGTAATCGTAGCACACTTAATGCCAACTTTATACTTGTTGATGGCTTCAGCAGCATCTACGGTGATTTGGTCGTCTGTCTTGTCGCGACTTTCCAATCCCAAATCATAATACAGTAACTCGACGTCAAGGTATGGAAGTATGAGTTGATCCTTGATGAATTTCCAAATGATTCTAGTCATTTCATCGCCATCGATTTCTACGACAGGGTTAGCAACCTTAATTTTAGACATTTTTTAATTTTTGGTTGCGCAAATATACAACGGCAACCCCAAAGGACATAGTCCAATGACTAGATTTTTAAGTCATTAAAAAAGTTCGATAAAATCATGAAAATTATTGATTCAAAAGCAAAAAAAAACCTCCCAAAAGGAGGTTTTTTATGTTAGGATTGTACGATTAGTTTTTTCGTTCCCTGATACGTGCTTTTTTACCACGTAATTCACGGAAGTAAAAAATGCGTGATCGGCGAACTTTTCCACGATTATTTACCTCAATTTTTTGAATAGTTGGTAAATTATAAGGGAAAATACGCTCAACACCAACCGTTCCAGATATTTTGCGAATTGTGAAAGTTTTTGTGCTTCCTGTTCCTTTGATTTGAATAACAACTCCTTTAAAGAACTGGGTTCTTACTTTTTCTCCTTCACGGATTTCGTAATAAACGGTAATAGTATCACCTGCTTGAAAAGCGGGAAAGGATTTTTTCTCGACGAATTCGTCTTGAACATATTGAATTAAATGTTCCATGATTTTTAGCTAAAAATAACTAAGAACAACATTCACGACTATCGTCAGCGGTTGACCCTAGGGTCGGCAAAATTATGTATTTTTTTTTAGAGTACAATACCTAATGAGAGTTTTGTATCCTAAGCTTTTGATAGTTTTATTTTTTAAAGATTGGAAACTGATACATCAGGCTGTAGTTTAAACCTGCACCCCAAGGACTAACACCTGAAACCTTATGAAATCCTGGGACATATAAATTGTCAAAATGATCAATCTCTTTCTCGTTTAAGAGATAGTGCATGCGTACGCTCAGTCCTACATACATATTTTTGAGTAACTCTGCTTTTACACCAACTAGAAATTCAAGCCACATTGCGTTAAGGTCATCATAAACAATGGCTTCTGTTGGTGTTTTGTTCAAATCCTCCTGCCAGTAATGTTCTAACTGTCGTATGGAGTAGCTATTGAGTTGCTGTTTATGATTGCTTGTAGCAAGTCGAAATCCAGTAAGCAGCTGATTTTCCATTCCTTGCCAGTTTTTAAATACATTAATATCGACACCAATTTTAGCATACCTTCCAGATGTTTGAAAGTCGAGAACCTCACTCATCACGTGCTTTTCCTCCATGCCCATCTCGCTAGCTAAGTAAAGATTATAAGTCAATCGATAATCGGCGGTGAATTCTAACCCCTTGTAGTTTTCTTCAATCATCATGCGGATCGGTTTGCTCATGTCAATGCCAAGACGCAAGCTGTAACGCTCCTTGTATTTTGGGATACTGTCTTGTGCATAGCAAAAACCAACTACACACAAAAGAAAATATTTAATGATAGATCTTGACATGTGTGAGTGTATCAATTAGAATCTCATTTTGCAAGATTTCAATGGACTGTATCCATTGAGCAGGCGCAGATGTTGTTGCTTCATCAAGTGAAAAGATTGTGCGAAAACCACATGCTCTATTCAAATACAAGTCATTCGTTTCATATGAAAGGTGTATGCTATCGGTGGCGTTTATCGTATTTGTGAAGCCAAAAGTGGTTTTTGCCGCGTCTACTCGTAAGGGAAGGGCAATGGAATCTACATTTAAAAACTCGAAACCATCATCTTGACCTGCGCCTACAACACGTAGGGTGTCAATAGACTTTAGTTGTGTGGGCTGCGATGCATCATAGATGCGAAAAACAATTTGAGGAGTTCTTGCATTTACTTCACCACAAATATCATCGGGTTCGCAACTTGCGAACACTATCATGATGTAAAATAAATAACGAACCTTAGCCATGGTTTCTTTTCAAAAGTACAACATTTTCAACGTGCTGTGTGTGAGGAAACATATCCACTGGTTGTACATATGTGATTGAATATGTGTCCTTCAACATCTCTAAATCACGTGCTTGCGTAGCCGAATTACAACTCACATAGACGATTCGTTCAGGTTGAATCTTTGTCAATTGTTTCACGACATCCTTATGCATACCCTCACGAGGGGGATCGGTAATGATGACTTCCGGCCTTCCATTTTTTTCGATAAAAGAATCTGTAAAAACTTTTTTCATATCGCCAACGGCAAAAGTCACGTTTGAAAGTTTGTTGCGCTTAGCGTTCTCTTTTGCTGCGGCAATCGCTTCAGGAATTGCCTCGATGCCAACAACATGTTTAGCATCTTTTGCAATAAATTGTGCAATTGTTCCTAGACCAGTGTATAGATCATAAACTGTTTCCGAGCCATCGAGTTCAGCCAACTTTCGTACAACTTTATACAGCTCATGTGCTTGCATTGAATTGGTTTGATAAAAAGCTTTGGGAGTAATCTGAAATGTTAAACCATTCATTTCCTCTTCAATATAGGGGGATCCATCAAAGCAAACAATCTCTTGATCGTAAAAACTATCATTTTCTTTTTGATTGATGATGTAATGAAGGGAACTGATTTGTGGGAAATTCTCTTTTAGTGCGTGAAGAAGGCCCTCTCGTGCTAATTTTCTTTCTTCAAAAAACTGAACAACAACCATTACTTGCCCAGTGGATGAAATACGTAGCATCACATTTCGTAAGAACCCTTCTTTCATTTTGAGATTGAAATAATCGAGTTGGTTTTCTTGCGCATAGGAATGAATAAAATTTCGAATTTCATTTCCTGGTTCAGGTTGCAAATGGCATTGCTCAACATGCACAATTTTATCCCACATTCTAGGTTTATGAAACCCTAAGGCATTGCGGTTGATAGCCTCACCCGTTTCTATTTCTTCTTTTGTTAGCCAACGACTATTCGAAAAGCTATATTCCATTTTGTTTCGATATTCAAAAATATCTTTACTACCCAAAATTGGTTGTAGATCAGGAAAATCAAGGTTGCCAATTTTCTTAAAATTTTGATGCACCTCTTCTTGCTTGTGCGAAAGTTGTGCTTCATAGCTGAGATGTTGCCATTGACAGCCACCACAAACGCCAAAATGATCACATTTTGGATCTAAACGATCAGGACTTGGTGTTATAATCTTTTCCACACGCCCTTCAAAATAGCTACGTCTTTTTTTATAGAGGTATACTAAAGCGAGATCCCCGGGGACTCCTCCCTCTATAAACACAACGATACCATCTGAGGTTCGTGCAATGGCTTTTCCTTTAGCAGCGATTCCAGTGATCGAAAGCTTGACTGTTTGTTTTGTTTTCATAGTGGCTGTAAAAGTAGAGAGGTTTACGCGTAATAAAGCCGATTATTTGAATAATTATATAATTCGTAAGTTTATTCTCTCAATCCTAAAATCATAGACATGAAAACTTTCTTAAAGAACATAATTTATACCATATCATTTTTAATTTCTTTGTTTGTTTTTGGACAAGAAGAACAAAAAAAAGACAGCATATTAGAAACTGCACTTTCGGGATTTTCATTCCGTAGTGTCGGTCCAGCTTTTATGTCTGGGCGTATTGCGGATATCGCTATAGATCCCAACAATGAAAACGTGTGGTATGTTGCTGTGGGTTCGGGTGGAACCTGGAAAACAATCAACGCAGGGACGACTTGGAAGCCTCTTACTGATAAGGAATCATTTTACTCCACGGGCTGCATTACACTGGACCCGAGCAACTCTTCTGTTGTTTGGCTTGGAACAGGTGAGAATGTTGGTGGGCGCCATGTTGGCATTGGCCATGGGATTTATCGCAGTAATGATGGCGGGTCTTCATGGGAGGACATGGGGCTAAAAAAATCCGAACACATTTCTAAAATTATTATTCACCCCGACAATTCTAACATCATTTGGGTTGCTGCTCAAGGACCATTATGGAGTTCAGGTGGTGAACGAGGTCTATTCAAATCTACAAATGGTGGTAAGACGTGGGTGAACAAACTCGAAATCAATGAATGGTCGGGCATAACCGATTTGGTAATCGACCCATCAAACCCAGACGTTTTGTATGCCGCGAGTTGGCAACGCCATCGCAATGTGGCTGCATACATGGGGGGAGGCCCAGGAACTTCTATTTATAAAAGCTTTGATGGCGGAGAGATATGGAACAAAATAGACAATGGTTTGCCGAGTTCAAACATGGGTAAAATTGGTTTGGCAATCTCTCCAATGAATCCTGAGGTTCTCTATGCAGCTATTGAACTCGAACGACGAAAAGGTGCAGTCTATCGTTCTTCGAACAGCGGAGGTAGCTGGACAAAAATGTCAGACACGGTTTCAGGAGGTACAGGCCCTCACTACTACCAAGAGTTGATTGCATCACCTCATCACTTTGATCGTATATACCTTATGAATGTACGGGCATTGGTTTCTGAGGATGGTGGGAAAACATTTTACATCATGAGCGAGGCAAACAAGCACTCTGACAATCATTCGCTTACCTTTAAGAAGGATGATCCCAATTACTTGTTGTTTGGCACAGATGGCGGTATTTACGAATCTTTTGACGATTCCGAAACATGGAAGTTTGTTAATAACCTTCCCCTGACACAGTTTTATAAGCTTGCAGTTGATGATGACTACCCCTTTTACAATATTTATGGTGGTACGCAGGACAACAACACGCAAGGAGGTCCTTCACGAACTTTTCGTACCAACGGGATTACCAATGGAGATTGGTATGTGCTATTAGGTGGTGATGGTCATCAGCCAGCCACAGAACCTGGAAATCCAGACATCGTATATGCGCAATGGCAACAAGGAAATCTCTATCGAATTGACAAAACAACCATGGAGGCAATTTATATTAAGCCACAGAGTGGTGCTGGAGAATCTTATGAACGGTACAATTGGGATGCACCAATTTTAGTTAGTCAGCACGATCCAAAGCGTTTGTATTTTGGGACCCAGCGCGTTTGGCGTTCTGAAAATCGAGGGGATAGCTGGACCGCAATATCTGGAGATTTAACAAAAAATGAAGACCGTCTTGCGCTGCCTATCATGGGTCGTCAGCAGAGCTTTGACAATGCATGGGATGTCTATGCCATGTCTACATATAACACCATCACCTCATTGAGTGAGTCCAAGAGTGACCCCAATGTGCTTTATGCGGGAACGGATGATGGAGTTCTTCAATACACTAAAGACGGAGGTGAAAACTGGACCAAAATGACGGTTGATAAGCTACCAGGAGTTCCGGCTTCCGCCTTTGTAAACGATATAAAGGTTGATCTACACAACGATCAAGTGGCCTATGTGGCGCTAGACAATCATAAGTACGGAGACTATACGCCTTATTTATACAAAACATCTAATGGAGGAAAAAAATGGAAGGCCATTACCAGTGGAATCCCTGAAAACAACCTTGTTTGGAGAATTGTACAAGATCATGTCAATCCCAATCTGTTGTTTCTGGCAACTGAGTACGGGGTTTATGTGAGTTTGGATCAAGGGAATCAATGGCATAAATTCTCAACTGGACTTCCCACGATTTCAGTACGTGACTTAGCGATTCAAAAAAGAGAGAATGACTTGGTTCTTGCTACTTTTGGGCGTGGTTTTTATGTCCTAGATGATTATAGTGCATTACGCGAATTGTCGGGAAAAAGTGTAGAGAAAGATGCTTTGCTTTTTCCAGTACGAAAAGCCCTTCAATACAACCAAACTCGTGGAGGCACTTCTAGTCAAGGTGGATCGTTTTTCACAGCGAAAAACCCAGACTACGGCGCAGTGTTCACTTTCTTTATCAAGGAGGGTCATCAGTCCATGATGTCAAAAAGAAAGAAAAAGGAAAAAGAGCTTAAAGACAATGACATTCCGTTTCCTGGATGGGAGGCTTTAGATGCTGAGAAAAATGAACCAAAGGCAGAGGCAATTTTGGTTGTTCGTGACGCAACGGGTGCCGTAGTTGACCGCATTTCTGCTAAGTTGTCCAAAGGAATTCAGCGTGTAAGCTGGGATTTAAAAAAGCCGTATGCTAATGTCGTTGATGCCAATACCAAACAAAAATCAATCAATGCATGGCGCTTAGACGTGGCGCCAGGCACATACAGTGTTAGTTTGCTCAAACGAGTAGGCGGAGTTGAGACCGAGCTTGTAGGTGCTCAAACCTTTGAGGTAGAGCGTATCCGAAAGAATGTTTTGGCTAACCCACTGGCTGATCAACGTCAAGCGTATATCGACAAAATATTTGCCTTAGACAAGCAAATCGAATTGGCTGACCATGCTTTTGAAACTGCTGGCAAGCGACTCAAAACCCTTAAAAAAGCATTAAAGTTTGTCGATGGTGATAAAGCAAAAATTACGGCTGTACTCTATGATTTGCTTGAGGAGAAACACAAAATCTCTCGTATGTTAGACGGTAATTCATCCAAAAAAGAAGTTGGGGAAAAAGATCAACTGACCTTGAATTATCGATTGTATTTTGCTGCCAACGGCCTTATGGGGAACTCATACGGACCAACGCCACTGCATATGGAGAGTTTTGCATTGGCGCAAACGATGTTTGACAATATCAAACCCAACATTGATGATTTTGTGCGTAATGTCGATCAATTAGCCACTCAAATGGAAGCCGCTGGCGCACCCACTGTGGTGGACTAATCTCTATACCAATTGGTAATATATACCCCTAGGAACAGCTTTGCTTAGTAATGCTTAGTTTCTAGGGGTTTGTTTTTGTGGAATCTAGTATATAGTGCGTTTCAATGCGCTACACACATTGTTGTATGCCGTTTTTATTTAATTAATTTCTTCTATTCCAATTTCCTTTAAATATTCATAGGTCTCGTCATAAAAGGCTTTAGGTCTTGTATGATCTATTTCACTACTTTTAGGAATAAATATCACCATTCCTTGACGTGCTTTTGTCAGAAGAACTCTGTAAGTATTTTTTAGATACTCTTTGTCTATGTTGCTGTATGTAGGTTTTTCATGCGTATGGAACAGATTTGGAGTCTATGCTATATTCAAGTTAAGTAATTTTGTTTAATAAGCACTCAACAACTTGGGGCATTACACCACGCAACTACTTGTTTAGGGTTTCATTTAACAGCAATCCAACCACCAAATTATAGCTTTTAATGCCTTCAGTTTGGTTGTTTGCTTTGAGGTAGCTATCATAGCTCTTTTTAAATAGGGGTTCAAATGGGTTTTGATAGCTTGCCCAGAATGCGGCTATTTCTTGAAATTGAGCCATAACACCTTGTTGTAGTGTTGCTACCATGGCCTTGTATTGCTTTGCATCTCGTTTCCTGACCTCAGACATACAGTATTGTAAGGCAAGGGAATGACCTGCGTATTGCATATATGGGTCCTCAGACAGCACGGCGGCTTGTATGGCAATATAATTGGCTTCTTCTTCTGCTGCATAGCCCAGCTGATGTGCAATTTCATGTACTGAGGTCGTGAGTAACCTCACCTTGGGTTGCAGCGTGTTTACTTGAGCTTCCAAGGTAAAGGGGTTAAGGTAGCCCCCATAGCCCATATAGCTGAGGGGAAAACTCAGTAGCGATCCTTTGATGCTCGCAACAGGGTAGGGGTGCGTTTTTCGTATGGTGTGAACAGCAACATCAAAAATCTCACCTTTTGAATAAGGAATCACCAATGCTGTGGAGTCGCTCTCAGACAAATGACCGTGTAGGGTGTTTGTTTCCTCTATCAGTTTATGGGTATAACCAACCAAGTCCGAAGTAGAGTAATCGGTTTTGATATTTAGCGTAACGGCAATGGGAGTTTTGTGGTAATTGTATCCCCACTGTACATGAAAAATAAAGATGAACAAGGCCATAAGCCCTAGGACTTTGAGGGTGCTTGACCACCTTAGGGGAAACCGGAAAGAAACCAGTTTCCGCAACAAATACAGTACAACGATTATGTACAGCAAGTCACCCACCGAAAATGGAATCCAACTGCTGAGCGTCATTGTAAAAGGAGATAGGAATTCATATATCCCCATGATATAAAACAAATCTACCTTTTCAGGAGATTGCTTAGCCCATTGCAGCAAAAACCATTGCGGAATAAGAGAAAGGACTAAAATCCGATATATCCGCAAGACAAGATTATTTTAAGCTTACAACCTCGACCTCAAAAATAAGATTTGACATTGGCGGAATGCCTCTGCCACCATTGGCACCATAGGCCAATTCATATGGGAGGTAAAGTGTTGCCTTGTCGCCAACTTGTAATAGCTTCAATCCTTCTTTAAATCCTGGGATCATACCTGCATCAGGATCTACTTGAGCAGGAAGGGGTTGGTATGGTCGTTTTGAATTATAAGTATTATAAGCTTCTGCTACTTCTTGAATACTAGTGTCAAGCAAACGCCCGTCTTCAAAGTAAACAGCATAATGTGTCATTACGGTTTTATTTTCCGTAACCGCTTCGCCATCACCTTTTGTGGTGATCACATAACCCAATCCGCTATCGGTGTAGGTTGCTGATTGCTCCAATGCCGCCAACGCATCACGCTTTTCATTTTTAACGGCATCTTTTTTTGTGAGATGATCGCTAAACACTTCTGCTGCATTAAATCGTTTAGCATCTCTTCCTTTTTTAAGAATGTCAATGCTAATGATCGTATCGTTTTGTGCGATAGAGTCAACCACGTTTTGCCCTTCGATAACACGACCAAAAACAGTGTGACGACCATCGAGCCAAGGAGTTTCTTTATGTGTGATAAAAAATTGACTTCCATTTGTTCCAGGTCCAGCATTGGCCATTGATAACACGCCAGCTCCATCATGTTTGAGCTCTTCCACGATTTCATTGTCAAAAGCGTAGCCGGGACCGCCCTGACCATTTCCGTTGGGGTCTCCACCCTGAATCATAAAATCTTTGATCACACGATGAAAAATCAATCCATCGTAATATGCTTTATTTTTATAGATAGAGTCCACTTCTGTGTTTGTACCCTCTGCAAGCGAAACAAAGCTTGCTACTGTAATTGGTGTTTGTTGGTATGTTAGATTCAATAAAATTTCTCCTTTATTGGTGTCAATTTTTGCGTATATGCCGTCATCAAGCTTCGGCGAACAGTTGGTTAAACTCAATAAAACAGCTAACGTGAGTATGTGTAAGAATTTCATGATTATTTATTTTGATTCAAAGGTATGTAAATACGTGCAACAATAGGTGTGTATGGGCCAATAAGCTTCCCATCACCTGTGGATCCGTACGCCAAAAACGATGTTATTGCCATGATGGTTTCAACCCCTATTGGTGTAAAGGTCAAACCGCGAACAACGCCACTGAGAGCATTTTGATTTTTAGATGGATTTTCAATGACTGACCAGTCATATATTTCGCTGCCATCTAATCGTTCTAGGCGCATGTAGAGTTTATTTATTTTTTCGGGGTCGACAATGGGTCGATTTTTTGGATTGACATAGTGGTAATAAGTTCCGAAAGGGGTTGAAGAAAAAATATTATCCTGCGCTGTAACCCATTGTTCGATAATTTCTGTTTCTCTTGCTAGCTGAAGTTGATTTGCTTGAACAGAATTTTCAAACTGCTGAGTTTCAGATTGGTGAATAGGCCGACGGGCTTGTTGTTTTGTGCAACCAGATACAATAATAAGAACAGCAAAAAATACTATGCGTTTTGTAATTCCTCGCGACATAATTTTAGTTTTTCAAGTAAAACAGTGCTCGTTTCGCTCAACGACAAGTCAGATTTACCACCTGCGGCATTGGTGTGGCCCCCTCCTGAAAAGTGTTTGCGTGCAAAGTCATTTACGGAGAAGTTGCCTTTTGACCGAAAAGACATTTTTACAAATCCATCGGATGGATGCTCTATCATCAAAACCGCCAATACCGTATTGGCAATACTCAATCCATAATTCACAATCCCTTCTGAATCGCCTTTCTGGAAATTACACTTTTTGAGTTCTTCTACGCTCAGTGTGATGTATGCGTATCGTAAATCATGATCGTATTTAAGATTACTTAGTGCGACGCCAAGCAGTTGAATACGTCCCAAATGTGCAGTATCCTTAATGCGATTTGCAATATCACTCTGATCGGCACCAGCCTCGATCAACGCAGCAACCACGCGATGGGTGGTTGGGGTAACTGATGGAAATCGAAACGAGCCAGTATCGGTGAGTATGCCAACATACAATGCGGTTGCCATTTCTGTCGTAATTGCTTCTTTTCCGTTTAAGGCATCAATGATATGATAGACCAATTCACAAGTAGATCCTAAAGTAGGGTAGGAGAATGTGAGATCAGCAAAATCATCCGGTTCTTGGTGGTGATCAATAATGATTTTTTTTGCATGACTTTGCGCCACACGATCGCCCATGTCTCCAATGCGTCGTAAGGTATTAAAGTCAAGAGTAAAAATTAGATCGGCGTTTGCGATTTTATCTTCTGCCTTTCCTTTATCCTCTTCAAAAATAGTAGCTGAAGGTGTGCCAGGGATCCATTTTAAAAAATCTGGATATTGGTTGGGGCTTATTACTTCAGCTTGATGCCCCAATTGTTGTAGAAATTGCATCCATCCAAGAGTACTCCCAATGGCATCACCGTCAGGGTTGGTATGCGGAATAATCACCACTTTTTTCGGACGATCCAAAAGCGTTTGTAGATCTTCTATTTTTTCGATTTTCATAGTCTGCTAAGATACACAATGATTGTTTGCTAGTAAACACGTTACATTTTGTATTTTTGAGTTTAGAAAATAACCTTTCATTTACAAACTGTGCGGTTTAATTTTTTTAAACAACGAACAAATCGGCGTTTTAATTATACGCCACGCTATTTTAAAGGAAAGAAAGACGAGCAGCCCTTTGACTTTGACTCTCCCTTTTCAAAATACCGTGACATCCCTAACAAAAATGACTTTGGTGCACACTGGCAAACGGCTCGTAGTGATAGTCGCACAAGATCAAATCGTGGATTTTCTCGTTTATTTTACCTCGTTTTAATCGTTCTAATTCTTATTGCACTTTATATCCTTGACTTTGACCTTTCAATTTTTAACACCTAATTATGGCTGATATTATTGAGCTTTTACCAGATCACGTAGCGAATCAGATTGCAGCAGGTGAAGTCGTACAACGACCAGCTTCCGTAGTGAAAGAGCTATTAGAAAATGCCGTGGATGCAGGCGCATCCACAATCAAACTTATTATTAAAGATGGCGGAAAGACATTGGTTCAAGTCATCGATGATGGTAAGGGAATGACAACGACAGATGCTCGATTGTGCTTTGAGCGTCATGCTACATCAAAAATCAAAAAGGCAGAGGATTTATTTTCTATTAAGACCAAAGGGTTTCGTGGAGAGGCTCTGGCCAGTATTGCTGCAATTTCGCAAGTGCGCTTACGCACAAAAACCGAAGATGATGATGTTGGTGCCGAAATCGCAATTGAAGGTAGTGAGGTTAAGGAACAACAAGCAGTTGCTGCTGAGAAGGGATGTTCATTGGCTGTCAAAAATCTTTTTTATAACATCCCTGCCCGCCGCAATTTTTTAAAGTCTGACAACGTAGAGCAAAAACACATCATTGATGAGTTTCAGCGTGTCGCATTGGTTCATCATCAAATTCGCTTTGAGATGTACAACAATGACACCATCTTGTTTCAGCTGGAACCAAGCAATATGCGTCAGCGCATTGTTCAGATATTTGGACGCAACACCAACGAAAAATTGGTGCCGGTCAATGAGTCAACAGAAATATTAAAGCTCAACGGCTTTGTTTTTAAGCCGGAATTTGCTAAAAAATCTCGTCAGCACCAGTTCTTTTTTGTCAACGACCGATTTATTAAAAGTTCATATATGCATCACGCGGTTCTCTCAGCTTTTGAGGGATTGCTTGGGCCCAATATGCAACCGGGGTATATCTTGCACATGGAGGTCCCCACGGAGTCTTTAGATGTCAATATCCACCCAACCAAAACGGAAGTAAAGTTTGAAGATGACCATGCCTTATATGCTATCATTCGTTCTGCGTTAAAGCATAGCTTAGGTCAGTTTAATGTTGTGCCAGCACTTGATTTTGATCGAAATCAGTCATTGGACGTTCCCGTGGGAAGCACACCACCCAAAAGTTCTCCTCGCATCCAAGTCGATCCAACATTTAATCCTTTTGATAATAGACAAAAAGATCCCTCTTGGAATGCTCTCTATGACGGCATTCAAGAGGTAGAGTTTGCTCCATCACAAGAGCAGTTGTTTGAAGGGCAAAAGACCACCACGCAAGTGCCTAGCTTTCAGTACAAAAACAAATACATCGTTACATCAAACAAGTCTGGACTTATCGTCATTCATCAGGCAAGGGCTCACCAAAGAGTTTTATATGAAAGTCTAACCCATCAGATGAAAGAGCGTAGTGTACCTTCGCAGTCGCTTGCTTTTCCGATTTGTGTCCCGATGAACCAAGAACAGCTCACCATTTTTGAGCCACATCAAAATACTTTGGAATTAATGGGTTTTATGTTTGGTAAAGTGGATCAGGAGGTACTTGAAGTCACGGCCATTCACAACAGCTTGTCTATGGATTTGGTCCCCACGTTTTTGTCCGATTTATTAGAGAAACTTGCTAATGAGCCTGCTAAAAAAGAAGATCACTTCACACATTTTCTTGCTCAAATCATGTCCAAATATGGTGCCATCCGATCAGGAACAACATTGCATCCAGCAACACAAACACACTTGATTGACGATTTGTTTTCTTGTGCAGAACCTGATCGTTGCCCAAATGGAAAACCTATATTTGTTGCCCTAGCTGAAAAGATGATTCAAAATAAATTTACCTTATGAGAGCAATACCTGAAATCGTTAAACAGCTCATCATTATCAATGTCTTGTTTTTTTTAGGTTCTCTGAGTTTGGGAGACGTTGCTTATGATTTATTTGCACTTCACTATCCTCAAAGCAATTTATTTGAACCTTGGCAAATCGTAACGCATATGTTTATGCATGGCGGATTCAACCATATCCTTTTCAATATGTTTGGCCTTTGGATGTTTGGCGGTCCTTTAGCGCAGATGTGGGGAAGAAATAAATTCTTGTTTTTTTACTTTTCAACGGGATTTGGTGCGGCAGCACTTCAACTCTTTATTAATTATCTTCAAGTAAATAGTGTGATGGAACAGTTGGTAAGCACTGGCTTTTCGACTAATGACGTGATCAATACACTTCAATCAGGAAAATACAACTCCAGTTGGCTTTCTACCATCTCACAAGACCAACTCTCCCAGTTACTCACATCTTTTACGATGACAATGGTTGGTGCTTCGGGTGCTTTATACGGCGTGCTTGTGGCTTTTGCATTCTTGTTTCCCAACACCGAGCTTATGATTATTTTTCTTCCGATTCCCATCAAAGCAAAATATTTTGTTCCCATTCTATTAGGGTTTGACCTGTTTTTTGGGTTTAGTTCTTACTCTGTGGGGCCCATCGCTCATTTTGCTCATTTAGGCGGTGCAGTAGCTGGCTATCTTATGATGTGGTATTGGAAAAAACAGCAGTTTAATGATAATCGTTGGGATTTATGAATTTCTTTGACCAACTCAAATACAGATACCTGTCTTTCAATACTGTCGAGCGATTGATTGCCATTTTGGTTGTTTGTTTTATTGTTCCTTTTATTCTGCGCACTTTTTTGTTTTTGTTTTCTGTTCGTTTTGATCAGTTCTTTTCATGGTTTCAACTGTCTCCTACGGTGGAGGATATCCTCTTTCAGCCTTGGACCCTCATCACTTACGCCTTTTTTCATGCAGATTTTGGGCATATTTTTTGGAATCTGATTCTCCTTCATTTTGCAGGTAAAATGATGATCAATCTTTTTAAACCTCAGTTGTTTATCAATACCTTTTTTATGGGTGTACTGGCTGGTGGATTGGTTTTTGTCGTAAGCTATAATCTTTTCCCCGCTTTTCAGGGTCAATCTCCACAACTAATCGGTTCTTCTGCGGGTGTCATGGCTGTGCTCATTTTTATGTGTAGTTATATGCCGTTTAAGGATGTTCGCATCTTTATTTTTAATGTAAAACTTATTTATATCGGGGTTTTGTTTATTGCCCTCGATCTTATAAAAATTCCCGTAAGTAATGCGGGTGGTCATTTAGCACACATAGGTGGTGCACTCATGGGGTTTGTTTATCAACGAAGCATCATGCGAGGAAATGATTTTGGTGACTGGGTGTCTCGCTTTGGCTCATCCATTCGTTCGTTCTTCCAGCCAAGCAAATCAAAAGTGCATAAGGTGTACTCTTCGCCGAAACCCAAGCGAAAACCTAAAAAAGACAATGTCAATCAGGATAAGATTGATAAAATATTGGACAAAATCAGTCAATCTGGTTATTCGAGTTTGACCAAAGAAGAGAAGGAACTTCTTTTTCGTGCGGGAAAGTCTTAGTTTGTTAGCTGAAAAAAGCTAAACACACACCCACCATATTTTCTTTCTTCTAGGAAGCCGTTTTCATGTCTAAAGCTCAGTTGTTCACTGTGTTCTAAAATAAACCAGCCGTTGGGATTGAGTAGTTTTCGTTCCTGAATGAGCTGCACCATTTTCGCAAATTCTTCTTTTCCTTCCGTATAGGGTGGATCGGCAAAAATGAGATCATACGGTTGCGCACATTTACTAAGATAATTTTGCGCTGTTGATCGAAACGTTTGAATAGGTAATTTCAGTTCCTCCGCCGTTTGTTGAACGAATTGCACGCACTTATGATCGGCATCGACAGAAGTCACAGCATGGCAACCACGAGAGCAAAATTCGATTCCAATGCTTCCTGTGCCACTGTACAAATCGAGAACATGCACTTCACTAAAATTCACTTTATGATTGAGAATACTAAAGAGCGCTTCACGTGCACGGTCTGTAGTGGGACGCACGGGGAGATTTTTAGGAACCTTTAGTCGTCGCCCTCTATGTAGCCCTGCTATAATTCGCATGCGTGGAGTTCTAAAAGTAAGTTGTGGTGGTGTGGGTGCAACAACTTTACATTTGATGTTTTTAATGCTTTGCTCGTCATTAAAAAGTGTGTTGTATTTACATAATTTGACAAAAGCTGATGCGTTTCATCCCTATGGGAAATACGACCACTTAACCAAAGAGTCGCTTTATTTAGATCAATCTTATTGTTCTTGGCAACGGCAAGGGCGTAATACAGCAAGTCGGTTTCGTTTTGCCATGAAAAAGTATTGTAAAATGCCAGCTGTCCATTAGTAAACACAAAAAAGTACGTCAAACTGTGTTGAATATGAACCACCCAATAGGGGTTGTTTTTTTCAATGTCAGCTGCTTTTTTTGATAAAATGTCGAGAAGCAAACTGCTGGCGTGCACGTACGAAAACGAACCAAACATTTCAAGAAACATATTGTTTACATTGACATAGGGAATATAGACGTTCACTGCATCGGTTGATGAAACATTGTCAAAAGACACAAAATCATGTTTGCGAATGTCGGCATGATCTTCAAGATAAGTGGCTCTTTTGTTTTCATCAAAAAGGGGTTCAGGTACAAAAGTAGATAAGTTATTAGCGATGCATAATCGAACATCAGAATACGATTGGTCAGTCACACCTTGTTCGGCGAGATACTTCTTGATATATTCATGAAGTTCTTCCTCGGCAACATTTTCTTGAAAGTCATAGGATTTGAGTCTCCCAACTTCTTTTGTTGCGGGGTTATATGTTAAAAAAGAAAGTCCATCCCTGTTAATCAGAATGGACAAAGCTTGATTTTTTTCGGAAAGGGTCTTACTATTTTGGGGTGTCATATGTAGTGGGCCAGTTTCCGCTTGTACTCACTTCAGTTAATGAACCAAGTGTAATGTCGGGGCCATTAACACCATCAACTGAAACCACCTTTTTCTCTTCCGAGACGAGGTATTTGTCTTGATCGTGCAGAACAATATCTTTGCTTACTTTGACTTCAAAAACAGGCAAACGGTATCCATTGTTGTCTAAAACGTCTGTCGAAAGGGTAAAGCGTTGGTCTTCTTTCCCCTTGATTGGAACAAACATCATTTGTTTGTAGCGGTCTGAATCGCCAAACAAAGAGTCTTTCACAGAAGCAAATCCAAGTGTATCCACAACAATTACCTCACGTAGCATGTCAATTCTATATATCTTGTCATATTCCAAAAAACTCGAATCACGCTTTTGTGTCAAGGTATATTGTGCTGAATCAACAAAGGCAACCAAGCTGTCAAGGTTATCACTGTAATAGCCCAACACATCTTTGTGGGCAGCTTGCGCATTTCCGATGTCTTTTAACTTAGCGATGACTTTGGTGTACCGCTCAGTTTTTATTTGGTTGAATGCAATGGGACCATTGATTGAATCGTAAATTTTGTACGCAAAAAATACACAAAGTACCCATAGAACGATTTGAATGCCAGATTTCATAACTGATATGAATTTGAATGCTAACAAAACTACAATTTTTTTTGAATAGAAAAAGGTAAAAAGAACTTACTTTTACTCTCAATAAGCTACTATGAGTCTAGAAGAACATATTCAAAAAGCATTTCCTTACACGCCCACTTCGGATCAGCAAACAGCGATTATTGGCTTTTCTAGTTTTTTGCGACAATCAAAAAAAAATACATTATTTCTGCTCAAGGGTTATGCCGGAACTGGAAAAACAACGCTAATTGGCTCTTGGCTTAGACCATTGCAACAGCAAGGTTTTAAGGTTGTTTTGTTGGCACCCACTGGTCGAGCTGCCAAGGTCATGTCGAGTTATGCAAAGCATAAAGCCAACACCATTCATAAGCGTATCTACTTTGCCCAACAAAACAAGAATGGCGGTATCAAATTCAAGCTACAAAAAAACAAATTCCGTAAAGCGATCTTTATTGTTGATGAGGCCTCTATGATAGGGGACGAACTAGCTACGTCCAAGTTGTTTGATAACGGATCCTTGCTTCAAGATTTGATTTCATACGTTCATGAAGGAACAGATTGCAAATTGGTATTTGTGGGCGACACGGCACAGTTACCCCCTGTAAAACAGGAGTTGAGTCCGGCTTTACAACAAAACTATTTATCCCTTAATTTCTCCGTTGATGTCACCGAAGTCGAACTCTCGGAAGTTCTTCGTCAGGATGCAGCATCGGGTATACTGCACAATGCCACAAGACTACGCCAGCTTTTGCAAGAGAATATTGTCAATGATTTTCGCTTTCATCTGCAAGGAATGGCCGATATCACGCACTTAATTGACGGTCACGACATACAAGGCGCACTCGAAGATGGCTATCGCGATGTTGGGCGTACAGAAACCACTATAGTCGTTCGTTCAAACAAAAGGGCCAACCTTTACAACCGCCAAATTCGCAAACAGATTATGAGCCTAGAAAATGATTTGGCGGTAGGCGACTTGCTAATTGTTGTCAAAAACAATTATTTCTGGCTCAGCCCTGAAAGCCAAGCTGGGTTTATCGCCAATGGCGATGTGATTGAGATTTTATTTATTCAGTCCTTTCAAGAACTCTACGGATTTCGCTTTGCCAAAGTCCATGTGCAATTGGTCGATTACCCTGACCAAGCTCCCTTTGATACTGTTTTGATTTTGGACGCACTCGATGCAGAAGGTCACGCCCTGACCTATGACCAATCCAATGAACTCTACACCAAGGTTCGTCAAGACTATGCACATTTACCCAAATACAAACAATATCCAGAAGTCAAGAAAAATCCGTTCTTCAACGCATTGCAAGTCAAGTTTGCCTATGCGTTGACGTGTCATAAAGCACAAGGTGGACAATGGAAAAGGGTGTTTGTCGAAAAACCGTACTTGCCTGATGGTCCCTCGTTAGATTATTTTCGTTGGCTCTATACTGCCGTCACTCGCGCGTCGGAACAGTTATTCCTGATTGGGTTTGGGAATGATGACGTGACCAACGACTGATTTGTTGTATTTTCGTACCATGAAAGTGATCGCTGCTATCCCTGCCCGCTACCAAGCCAGTCGTTTTCCAGGAAAACTCTTGGCCGATCTTGCTGGCAAACCCGTGATTCAACACACCTACGAGGCAGTTCACAATTCAGGACTGTTTGATAATGTCTATGTCGTGACCGATAGCGATCAGATCGAAAATGCTATCCGCGGTTTTGGTGGAAATGTGATTCGTAGTCAAAAACAACACCAATGTGGTAGCGATCGCATAGCCGAAGCAGTTCTCGAATTGGAGGTCGATGTGATTATTAATGTACAGGGCGACGAACCTTTTATTAGCGCAGCCAGCTTACAGAATTTGATTGACGTTTTTCAAAACGATAAAACACAGTCGATTGATTTGGCATCGCTGATGATTCCAATCTCCGAAGATATCGAAAACCCCAACGTTGTGAAGGTTATTACTGACTTGTCACATCGCGCGCTCTACTTTTCACGCACAGCGATTCCTTATCTCCGCACTGAAGACACACCAATAATCTACTATAAGCATGTTGGGGTGTATGCGTTTCGCAAAAATGCCCTTGTCGATTTTTACCACCATCCACCTACACCGCTCGAAGAAGCAGAGAAAATAGAGGCCATCCGCTATTTGGAAATGGGAAAAACCATTCAAATGCTAGAGACAGATTTTGTGGGCATTGGCATTGATGTACCAGCCGACTTGGAACGTGCAAAACAGTTGATGCGCTAAATCATGGTGTGATAAACGTTTTGTACGTCATCGTCCTCTTCAATTTTTTCAAGTAATTTTTCAACTTCCTCTGCCTGTTCACCTGTCAATGCTTTGGTTGTCGTTGGTATGCGTTCGAAGCCAGAGGAGAGGATTGGTATTTCACGTTGTTCAAGTTCCTTTTGAATGGCACCAAACTGCTCAAAAGGGGCGTAAAGCAGAATACCATCATCATCTATAAAGACCTCATCAACACCATAATCTATAAATTCCAGTTCGAGTTCTTCAACATCTAATCCAGTGGTAGGGATTCTGAAATTGCAGGTGTGGTCAAACATAAATTCAACAGATCCAGAAGTTCCTAAGTTTCCGTTACACTTATTGAAGTAGCTTCGAATATTTGCAACGGTTCGATTGTTGTTGTCAGTAGCGGTTTCAACTAAAATCGCAACTCCATGAGGACCATACCCTTCAAATAAAACCTCTTTGTAGTTTTCGACACTTTTGTCAGAAGCACGTTTGATTGCACGCTCAATATTGTCTTTGGGCATATTGGCGGCTTTTGCATTTTGAATAACAGCGCGTAGTCTAGAATTCGTTTCGGGATTGGCTCCTCCGTCTCGAACTGACATTGCGATGTCCTTACCAATTCTTGTAAAGGTTTTGGCCATTGCTGACCATCGCTTCATTTTTCGTGCTTTTCGAAATTCAAATGCTCTTCCCATATTGACCTTTTGCCAAAGATAAAAAAAACGGATTTTGGATTTGACAAGCCACGCACATTTTTAAATTCAAGAGATCAAAATAAATAGAACTCGACTTAGCTGCTTGAACAAGTCTCATTTATTAGTGATGACAGTATAGATTGTGTGAAATTTATTGCTTTGATGCATTTGTGATATTACCCGAACCAAACACTCGGATTTCTTTTTGGTTTGGTTCTCCTTTATATTTAATATCTCCAGATCCCATACATGAAACATTTGTCCGGTTGGATTGTAGATCTTCTCCTTTGAAATCCTCACTCCCTTTGATATTCACATGAAGTATATCAGTAGAGCCAGTTAGGGCCATATCTCCGGAACCTGTAATATTGGCGTTTATTTCAGAAGAATTTACCTTTAAATCAATATCTCCAGACCCGATAAGGGTGGTTTCGAACTTACTCGTTCCCAAGGGATGTGTTGAGTAAATGTCACCAGAACCAACTAAAGTAATGCTTGACAGTTCTTCAAAAGGGACTTTAATATGAATTTCCTTTTTCGTCTTCAGATTCACATTGTTTGTGTCCAAAATCAAAGTATTATTTTTAACATTGATTTTGACCAGCTCATGTATATTTTCGTCGGTTTCCACAACGATTTTTCCCTCAGTTCCTCTGACTAGCTCTACGTCCATAAAACCTACTGATTTTAGCTGGTCATAGTCCGATGTTGTTATTGTTTCTGTAGTCAGATTTCCATTTCCTTCAACCCTTTTGGTTTTCCAAAATTGAGTATATCCATTGAAAAAAAAGAAGAATAAAAAAATAGTTAATGTTGGTTTTATGAATGGTTTCATGATTTGGTGGTTTTGGTTAAATAAAAGATTTGTGTCATGCAAACATTAGACTAGCGCATCTTTTTAAAAATGTTTAAAAAAGAAAAAAGCACTGACGATGTTTGCATTTTCACTATATATTTTTTTATCAAAAAATCAAATTCCATTTTTAAATAAATCAAATTTTTGTAGGACGATTCTTAACCACCAATAGAAAACTAGTATTTGTGCTTATAGGATAACATTCTTAGATTGAGGTCTAGCGTCAACGACAATCATTTGTTTTTTGGCATTTTCCGAAGTGTTTCTGCCAACACCTCCTCGCAGCGATAACTAAGGTGTTTTGGGAGAGTGTTATCTTTTGGTAGTGCTACAATATAACGATCATGATTGCTCGCGTACACATGCTTGTATATTGGTTTTTCTTTTACATGAAGGCCATCGACAAGTTGAAAAATAAACTCATCATGATGAATTAAATTTGTGCTTCCCAAGTGAAATATACCCCACAAATTTCTATTGATTATATAATGTAATTGTTGGGTAACAAAATAGTCTGTAGTGAGATTGATGACTGTATTGGGAAATATCTCATAGGGCTTTTTCTTTTCGATTGCATTTTTTAGTTCAAATAGGCGAGGACTGTTTGCGCCAAACACCATGGGAAGTCTTACAATGGCCCAACTAAAAGGAGGCATGCGTATTATTTTATTTTCAATTTGAATTTTGAGAAGGCCATACACACTTTCTGAAAATGTTTTGTCGTGCTCGTAACTGGGGTAGTGCCAAAAGCCATCAAACACATTGGCGGAAGAAAGAAAAAGAAGTTTGGACTCATGCAAATGCGCAAAGTCAATCAGTATGTCATGTGCAACATACTGTTCCTGAGCATTTCCTCTCAAGGCAGAGATTATGACATCTGGCATGACAGTACGTAAGATTGCGGTGGGAGAGTCTTCACGGAAATCGTACGAAAAATACCGTTTATTGGTGGCGTATTGTTCTTGACTGCAGTAGGTGGCATAAACATCAAAATAGGGGTGGAGCTCGCGATAGAGGGCACGTCCCAAAAAGCCACTACCGCCAAAGATGAGGATTCGTTTCATCACGCATGGTAAAAAGGAAATGAAGTGATGGTTGCTTGTATTCGCTTGTTGCGAATTTCTACATAGATGGTCTTGCCCGCTGCGGCCTGTTCACGCTTCACATAGCCCATACCAATTCCTTTGTCCAATGAAGGTGATTGTGTGCCAGATGTCACCAAGCCAATGGCGTTTCCGTCTGCATCAACCAACGAATAGCCTTTTCGAGGAATGCCACGCTCTGTAAGAACAAAACCTACACGCCTGTGTGTTGTTTTTTCTTTCTTTTGCAGAGCAAGATTTTTACTGTTGACAAAGTTTTTGGTGAATTTGGTACACCATGCCAAACCAGCAGCCATAGGGGAAGTGGTGTCGTCAATGTCATTTCCATAAAGGCAATAGCCCATTTCGATCCGTAAGGTATTGCGAGCCGCGAGTCCACAAGGTGTCACTCCCTTTTCGATAAGGGTGTCCCAAACTGTCCACAACGACGTGGTGGGAATATAGAGCTCAAAACCACCTGAGCCAGTATAGCCCGTGGCGGAAATCAATATCTTTTCGATTCCAGCTACTGTTCCGTGAGTAAAGTGGTAAAAGGGGATGTTACTGATGTCAACGTCAGTGAGCGTTGCCAAAACGGTTGCTGCCTTTGGTCCTTGGAGTGCGAGTAACCCAATGTTGTCAGATTCGTTGTCTAGGGTAGCTCCGTAAACGGTATTGTGCGTGACCAGCCAGTTCCAGTCCTTAGCAATATTGGCTGCGTTGACCACCAACATATATTCTTCTTCTTGGGTTCGGTAAACGAGCAAGTCATCGATAATACCACCACTTGAGTTGGGGAAATAGCCATACTGTGCTTGACCAACAGTGAGGTTAGAAACATCATTGCTAAACACTTGCTGAAGGAGGTCTATTGCTTTTGGTCCTCGAACCCAAAACTCACCCATATGAGAAATGTCAAAAACTCCAGTGTTTTGTCGGACGGCAAGGTGTTCTTTGACAACACCATCGTACTGCACAGGCATTTCAAACCCTGCAAAAGGAACAATCTTTGCCCCAAGCGCAAGATGACGATCATAAAGTGGTGTTTTTCTCATGTGTCTTTTTCAAAAATAGTTGGATTTTATGTAATTTGAGCCAAATATGAGAATGTTTCGCTTATTATTTTTCAGTTTCTTTCTGTCGCAAGCTGCTTTAAACTCGCAGACCACATCCGCCCCACAACTGGATGCAGACTTTCATACAGATCGCCGACAAGCGGTGCGTGAAAGCCTTCCGTCAAATAGCGTTTCGGTATTCTTTTCTGCTCCCATTCGTAATCGTTCCAACGATGTGAATTACCAGTATCATCAAGATCCAAATCTTTACTATCTCACCGGGTTTCGTGAAGCGCACGCCGCTTTACTTTTATTTGACGCTCCCATATGGATCGACGGTAGCCGTGTTCAAGAAGTCCTGTTTGTTCATGATCGAAATGCGTATGACGAACAGTGGGAAGGAACAATCATGGGTGCCGAAAATGCACAAAAGATTTTGGGAATCGAAAAAGTGATGAGCTCAAAAGATTTTCAGACCACTCTTTCTTCCTTACAAAACCTTGCTACAATTCTCCACCTCCCGTTCCGTAATGATACACGCGACCATCCCAGAAAAGAATTTGATTTGTATTCGTTGCAATCGGCATTTACAGGTTTTTTACACACCCAAATGAAAAAAGATAACACGGTAGTTGTCGATCAGACTTCCTTGGAACAGATACTAGCTGCCTTGCGTGAGGTCAAAACAGAAAAAGAATTGGCTATCCTTCAACAAGCGGTTGCCATGTCCGTAGTTGGTCAAGTGGAGGTGATGCGTGCGATTCACCCTGGCATGTCTGAACGTGAATTGCAAGGAATCCATGAGTTTGTATTTAAGAAATACGGCGCAAAGCACGTTGGTTATCCCTCAATTGTTGGTGCTGGTGCTCATGGTTGTGTGTTACATTACACGGCAAACACCGCAGATAAAGTTGGCAATACACTAGTACTTATGGATGTGGGTGCCGAATATGAAGGCTACACAGCCGATGTCACACGTACAATTCCTGCAAATGGCACGTACACTAAAGAACAAGCGGCGATTTATGATTTGGTTTTAGCGGCTCAAAATAAAGGAATTGAAGCGTCAGTGGTTGGTGCGTCTTTCTGGGATCCCGGTCAGGCAGCACGAAAAGTGATTGAGCAAGGTTTACTCGAATTAGGAATCATACAAACAGCACGCGAAGCAAGAATCTATTTTCCACATGGTAGTTCACATTATATTGGTTTGGACGTACATGACCCTGGCACGTATGGCCCTCTGAAAGAAAATGTTGTGATAACTGTTGAGCCAGGCATCTACATTCCGCCCGAAAGCGATTGTGATCCAAAATGGTGGGGAATAGCTGTCCGTATCGAAGACGATATACTCATCACGCCCAGTGGACCAGTGAATCTATCCGCAGCAGCACCACGATCCATTGTTGAGATTGAAAAGATGATCAAGTCTGATAGCCCCCTAGATCAGTTTTTACTACCGCCTTTAGACAGCGTGATCGATTAAATACTGCTTGAGGTCTTGGTAGGATTCGATACTTGTTTTCTTCGATTTTTTGTTTAAGATTTTTTGAATCTGAGGAGGGATTTCAACCTTTTTCTTAATTGCTTTTTCAACGACATCTAAGAACTTGACGGGATGTGCAGTTTCCAAAAACACGCCGTAGTGATCAGGGTTTTCATCCATGTATTTTTTTAATCCAAGATAACCAACTGCGCCGTGTGGGTCGGCGATGTAGTTATAATCTTTATAGATTTCTTGCATGGCTATGTTGGTTTCCTTATCTGTAAAACTATAAGATGAACAAACGTTTTTTAATCGGAATAAATCTTGATTAAATAGCTTTGCGATTCGTACAAAGTTACTAGGATTCCCAACGTCCATGGCGTTCGAAATGGTTTGAACCGATTTTTTAGGTTCGAAAATTCCATTTTCCATATACCTAGGGAAAGTATCATTTTGATTTGTGCTTGCAATAAAGTGAGCAATGGGCAAGCCAAGTTCACGAGCAATAAATCCTGCGCAAATGTTTCCGAAATTTCCGCTAGGGACGGAAAAAGCATAAGGGTTTCTTACCTTTCGTTTCATCAATTCTTGTGCAGCAAAGAAGTAATAAAACGACTGGGGTAACCACCGAGCTACGTTAATAGAGTTGGCAGAAGTGAGGTTTCTGTGCTTTTTGAGTGACTCATCGAGAAATGCGGTTTTCACCATTTCCTGACAATCATCAAAAACACCTGTGACCTCCAAAGCGGTTATGTTTTTACCTTGTGTGGTGAGTTGCAGTTCTTGAATAGGGCTCACTTTTCCTTTCGGATACAATATGATGACCTCAACACCTTCAACTCCTAAAAAACCACTTGCAACAGCACCTCCCGTATCGCCTGAAGTGGCGACTAATACGGTTACTTTTTCGGTTGATGAACGATTAAAATATCCTAAACAACGTGCCATAAAACGACCACCAACATCTTTAAATGCCATTGTTGGGCCGTGAAAAAGCTCAAGTGTTGCTATATCTTTATCTAATTCAACAATTGGAAAATCAAAGGTGAGTGTTTGCTCTATGATCTCCATTAAGTTGTCTTGGGGAATTTCGTCGCCAACAAATTGTTTGATTACCTTAAAAGCGATTTCATGCCGACTCATGCCGAGGAATTTATCCCAGAAAGCATCCGGTAGCGGAGTGATTTGTTGTGGGAAATACAATCCACGATCAGGAGCTAGTCCAAGTCGAACAGCTTTTTCAAAGCCAACAGCTGTGGCATTATTGTTAAGACTGAAGTAATTCATGATCTTATACTATTTTTACTCCTTCGTTGTTGATGATACTAATGTGCGTCTCGTAAGGCAATCCAATTTTTTGATATACTTCTTCCATTGCTTTTGCCACATTGTGCGCAGTTTCCATGCCTTTAGAAAGTGCAAATACCGATGGGCCAGACCCTGAAATACCCGTTCCCAATGCACCGGCTGCATTTGCGTTGTCTTTTAGTTGTTGAAACCCAGGAATAAGAACCGAACGCACAGGCTCTACAATATGATCGACCAACGAACGCCGAATGAGTTCATAGTCTTCTTTAAATAGGCCTGTCACCAAAGCGCCAAGGTTTGCTGTTTGTGCAACGGCTTGTTTGAGATGTAGTTTGTCTAATAACACGGCCCGAGCGTCTGCTGTTTTTACTTCAATTTCCGGGTGGATAATTGTCGCAACCAATTCAAGAGGTGTGTTGAGCCTGATGACATCTAATGGGTCTAGACTGCGAACCAAAGTAAACCCTCCTAAAATAACAGGTGATACGTTGTCTGCATGGGCACTCCCACAGGCAATTCGTTCCCCTTCCATGGCAAACGAAATGAGTTCACTTTTGCTGTAGGGGTTGGACAGCAAGTGATTGATGCCAACAACTGCGCCTGCGGCACTAGCCGCAGAACTTCCAATTCCGCTGCCCGGCTTGATACCTTTTTCCAATTTGATGGTAAACCCAACATTTTGTCCGTAGTCTTTGAGCAACGCTAAGGCCGCTACCCCAGCGACATTTTTTTCGGTTTCGAGTGGTAATTTTTGCCCTATGATTTCAGTAATGCGTATGCCTGGGGTCGTTGATTTTTCTATATGAAGGGTGTCGCCAACATTGTCTAGGCACAATCCTAAAACATCAAATCCACAAGAGATATTGGCAACACTAGCAGGTGCAAAAACCGAAACTTTTTTCATGTTACTGTTTTGCTATTCGAATGATATCTGCGAATATTCCAGATGCAGTGACATCTCCGCCGGCGCCGGCACCTTTTACAATCATCGGTTGGTCTTTGTAGCGGTCAGTGTAGAAAAGAACGATGTTGTCACTTCCCGATAGATTGTAAAAATCGTGTGAAGCAGGAATTTCTTTTAGTCCCACTTTTGCTTTTCCGTCAACAAGTTCAGCAACATATTTTAGTCGACTGTTATTTTTTTTAGCAGAAGCATATAGTTTTGTAAAATGATCGTTATGTTCATCGAGAGAGGCCAAAAAGCTTTCGTTATCTTTAGTTTCCAGGCAAGCCTTTGGTAAAAAAGAATCATTATCAATGTCGCTGAGCTCCATTTGCATCCCGCTCTCACGAGCTAGAATCAATATTTTACGAGCCACATCAACGCCACTCAAGTCAATTTTTGGATCTGGTTCTGTAAAGCCAGCGTCCATCGCTTGCTGAACAACTTCTCTAAATGTGGTTTTATCGCTGAACTCATTAAACACAAAGTTCAAACTGCCGGAAAGAATCGCTTGAATCGAATGCACTTTATCACCAGAAGTAATAAGGTGATTCAAGGTGTCAATAATCGGAAGACCTGCTCCAACATTAGTTTCAAACAGATAAGGCGCATTGTATGTTCGTGCGAGTTGTTTAAGGCTGTTGTAATATGTGTAGCTTTCCGCAGCAGCAATTTTGTTACAAGTCACAACTGATATACTTTCTTTGAGATATGGCGGGTAGGTGTGTGCAATTTTCTCGTTGGCAGTGTTGTCGACATAGATCGAGTTACGCAAATTGAGGTTTTTTGCCAATTCAAAAAACCCTGCTGAATCCGCTTTATCCCCAGCAGCGAGTATGTCTTCCCATTTGTTTAAATCAATGCCGTCAGCATGAGTAGTCATCTTGCGCGAATTTGACAGCCCTACCACTTTGATGTTTAACTTTAATTGGTCTTGTAAGAATGCTTTTTGGTTATGGAGTTGTTCGATGAGTTTGCTTCCCACGTTTCCAACCCCTGTAATAAACAAGTTGACTTGTTTGATTTGTTCTTCAAAAAAGGCTTCATGAAGAGTGTTCAGTGCTTTTTTGGTGTTTGTTGAGTCAATGACTGCCGTAATGTTTCTTTCCGATGCACCTTGCGCAATGGCTTTGACGTTCACATTATTGCGTCCGAGTGCGCTAAACATTCTACCACTAATTCCCTGGTGGCTTTTCATGTTTTCACCAACGAGTGCAATAATAGCTAGTTTGTCTTCGATCGTAATCGGATTGATTTTTTTTGACTCTATTTCATAACCAAAATCTTCCTCGATCATTTTTTTGGCTAGTAAAGCATGCTCGTTTTCAATCCCTACACAAATCGAGTGTTCCGATGAAGCTTGCGTCATCATCACAACATTAATTTTGTGCTTCGCTAAAACTGAGAGCAGTTTTTTGGAGTATCCAGGGATGCCAATCATTCCGCTACCTTCTAAGGTAAGTAATGCAATGTTTTCGATGTAACTAATCCCACGAACAGCCTGTGTATTGGATTTTTTGTCTCCAGAAATGAGGGTCCCTTCGTCTTCAGGTTTAAATGTATTTTTTACTAGCACGGCAATGTTTTTTTCAGTGACTGGCTGAAGTGTGGGGGGATAAATCACCTTTGCTCCAAAGTGTGACAATTCCATCGCTTCATGATAGGATAATTGCTCAATCGCTCTTGCTTGTTTCACATAGAATGGGTGTGCTGTGAACATACCACTTACGTCTGTCCAGATTTCCAACTGACGCACTTCCAGAGCACTGGCAATCAATGCTGCAGTAAGATCAGAACCGCCACGACCAAGCGTTGTTGGCGCTCCTTCTTCATCGCTAGCTACAAACCCTGGGACAATTGTTACCTGGTCTGTTGTCTTTTTAAAGTATGTCTTTATCGCTGCAAACGATTTGTTGTAGTCAACCGCATTTGCGGCCAAATCGTTTTTGGTAAAAATCAATTCCCTAGCGTTTTCATAGCCAACGTTAATATTCCGCGACTCAGCAGCTTTGGCAATAATAAAATAGGAGAGTAACTCTCCAAACCCAAGCATGTGATCTTTGGTTCTAGGTGATAGCTCACGCAGTAAATACACTCCTTCGTATAGCGTACTTAGGGTGTTTATTTGTTGTTTTACATGACTTAAAACTCGACTCTGATTTTTGATGGGTATCAGCTCCTTAATACAAGTAAAATGTCGTTTTTCGATCTGAGAAAGAATGTCTTGGTACTTTAAATCACCATTTGCTGCGAGATTTGCAGATTCTTGAATAAGATTGGTGACGCCACTTAATGCAGACACGACGACAACGAGTTGTTCCGAGTTGTTTTCAATGATGTCAAGGACACGATTGATACAGTTGCTATCAGCAACCGATGTCCCACCGAATTTAGCTACTATCATATTTCCTAGCTTTTACGTGTTTGCCAATGTGTAAACTCCTTATTGGCGAAGCAAAGCGCAAAAATATCATTTTTTAGGTATGGATAGGCAGTATTTCTTAAAAAAATAAGAGCCCAAAGTCAAATGTACATTTCGATGTTACGTTCAAACGCAAGTTAGGACTTAGCTGCGTCTTTTTGGTGAACTATGGAAAGTGTTAACGATTCGCTTTTCCCGTCCCAGTCAAAATTGAGAGTTGCTCCTTTTGGAATTTTGCTATTCACAATCTCCTCTGCCAGTGCATCTTCGATATACTTTTGGATGGCCCTGTTTAGTGGACGTGCACCAAATTGAGCATCAAATCCTTTCTCATTGAGAAATGAAATGGCCTTTTTGGTGAGATCCAACGAAAAACCAAGCTCATTGATGCGTTTTTCGAGATCGCCAAGCTCAATTTTAATGATTTTTCCGATATCGTCTTTTTCTAAAGAATTAAATATAACAACATCATCAATCCGATTGATAAATTCAGGTGCAAAGGTCTTTTTCAAAGCGTTTTGAATTACACTTTTTGTATGCTCTTCGGCTTGTGCTTTTTGAGCAGCGGTTCCAAATCCAACACCCAACCCAAAGTCTTTGACTTGTCGAGCACCAATATTTGATGTCATAATAATAATGGTGTTTCTAAAGTCTACTTTTCTTCCGAGTGAGTCGGTAATAAAACCATCGTCCAGAATTTGTAGTAGCATATTAAAGACATCAGGGTGTGCTTTTTCGATTTCGTCTAATAAAACGACCGCATAGGGCTTTCTGCGTACTTTTTCGGTCAATTGTCCTCCTTCTTCATAGCCAACATAGCCTGGAGGTGCACCGATAAGACGCGAAATCGCAAATTTTTCCATGTATTCGCTCATGTCGACACGAATTAATGCATCACTGCTTTCAAACAACTCTGTAGTGAGTACTTTAGCGAGTTGTGTTTTGCCCACTCCAGTTTGTCCCAAGAAAATAAAAGAACCAATTGGTTTTTTCGGATTTTTTAACCCGGCACGATTTCTTTGAATTGCACGTACTACTTTTTCGACTACCTTATCTTGACCGACTATTTTCTTTTGAATTTCCTTACTTAGATTCGTCAGACGAATGCCTTCCGATTCAGCGACTCTGCTGACAGGAATACCAGTCATCATGGAGACAACGTCGGCAATATCCGATTCGTGTACTGTAACACGGTTTTCCTTCTGTGTTTCATGCCATTCTTCTTGTGCAAGTAGCAATTCTTTTTCTATGCGTTTTTCATCATCTCTAAGCTTTGCAGCCTCTTCGTATTTTTGCTTTTTGACGACCGTATTTTTCTCTTCACGAACAGTTTCAAGCTTGTTTTCTAAATCAACAACTTCTTGCGGCACATCCATGTTGTTGATATACACTCTAGATCCAGCTTCGTCCAACGCATCAATGGCTTTGTCCGGTAAAAAGCGATCTGTCATGTATCGGTTTGTCAGCTTCACACAAGCGAGCAATGCTTCTTTGGTATAGTTTACGTTGTGGTGCGCTTCGTATTTTTCTTTGATGTTTTGAAGGATTTCGATGGTTTCGTCAACAGAAGTTGGCTCGACAATAACCTTTTGAAATCTTCTTTCCAGAGCGCCATCTTTTTCGATGTGTTGTCTGTACTCGTCTAAAGTAGTGGCACCTATACATTGAATTTCCCCTCGTGCAAGAGCAGGTTTAAACATATTTGAAGCGTCTAAACTTCCTGTTGCGCCACCAGCACCTACAATGGTATGAACTTCATCGATAAAAAGAATGATGTCGTTGTTCTTTTCCAACTCATTCATTACAGCTTTCATGCGCTCTTCAAACTGTCCACGATATTTTGTCCCAGCGACCAAACTCGCTAAATCGAGTGTAACAACACGCTTATTGTAAAGAACCCTAGCTACCTTTTTTTGAATGATTCGCAATGCAAGTCCTTCAGCTATAGCAGATTTGCCAACTCCTGGCTCTCCGATCAATAGAGGGTTGTTTTTTTTACGTCTACTCAAAATCTGAGAAACTCGTTCGATTTCTTTGGTTCGTCCTATAACAGGGTCGAGTTTGCTGTCATTGGCCAAAGCCGTGAGGTCTCTACCAAAGTTGTCTAAAACGGGCGTAGATGACTTCTTTGTTGACTTTGATTCTGTTGTCGAAAAAGGATTATTCTTTTTTTGTGACGAATCGTCTTCCGATTCATCGGGCATAGGTGATGACATGGACATATCTAAATACTCTTCAGTTTCCTCAGATGAAATCAGCTTGAACTGATCCTTCACAGTTTCATAATCAATTTGCAATTTGTGAAGTAATTTGGTTGTAGGATCATTTTCATTTCGCAAAATACACAGTAACAAATGTGCAGTATTAATAGAGGGGTTTTGAAAAAGTTTGGCTTCGAGGAACGTAGTTTTTAATGCTCTTTCTGCTTGGCGAGTTAGGTGTAAATTCTTTTTGTTGTTTGCCAATTGATCGTCACTAGAGTTTGCGGGACTTAGTATCTCTACTTTTCGTCTTAAATAATCCAAATCAATTTCAAGTGCAGTGAGGATTGATATTGCTTTGCCACTGCCGTCACGCAAAATACCAAGCATAAGATGCTCTGTGCCAATGAAGTCGTGCCCAAGTCGCAGAGCTTCTTCCTTGCTGTAACTTATAACGTCTTTAACGCGAGGTGAAAAGTTATCATCCATAGTATAATTTCTTTTTTGAATTGATAATCAAGCCATTTTATGCTAATAGACAAAAAAATAATAGAAAATACAATAGTAGATGTAATAAAAATTGCATCTATTTTTTAAAAAATGTGTTGATAAAATTGTTCAAAAACCCCAAAAGATCAACTGTAAATTACTACTTGATTCAGTACTTTAGCCTCACTTTAGAAAATTGAATAAAACTTACATAACCTTTTATGGCTACTGAAGACAAGTTAATTCCGATCAACATTGAGGATGAAATGAAATCTGCATACATTGATTATTCAATGTCTGTCATCGTATCACGTGCATTACCTGATGTTCGTGATGGAATGAAACCCGTTCACCGTCGTGTTCTGTACGGGATGCATGACTTAGGAGTTCGCGCTAATAGTTCCTACAAAAAATCAGCACGTATAGTGGGTGAGGTTTTAGGAAAGTACCACCCACACGGAGACAGCTCTGTGTATGACACCATGGTTCGTATGGCGCAAACATGGAGTCTACGTTACTTAATGGTCGATGGTCAAGGTAACTTTGGATCAATTGATGGAGATAGCCCAGCAGCCATGCGTTATACGGAAGCACGAATGCAAAAGATATCTGAAGAAATGTTGGCTGATATAGACAAAGACACGGTTGATCATCAACTCAACTTTGACGATACGCTAAAAGAACCAACTGTTCTTCCCACCCGGGTCCCCAATCTGTTGATTAATGGCGCTTCAGGTATTGCCGTAGGTATGGCGACAAACATGCCACCTCATAACCTGAGAGAAGTGTCTCAAGGAATTATTGCTCATATTGACAATCCAGAGATCACGATTGATGAGCTTATGACCTATGTCAAAGCACCTGATTTCCCGACTGGAGGCATCATTTATGGGTATGAGGGCGTCAAAGAAGCATTTCATACTGGTCGAGGAAGAGTTGTTCTTCGTGCAAAAGCCGAGATCCAAGAGGTTGATGGCAGAGAATGTATTATTGTTACTGAGATACCTTATCAGGTCAATAAAGCTGAAATGGTTCGCAAGACAGCGGAGCTTATCAACGACAAAAAAATCGAAGGGATTTCTAATATTCGTGACGAGTCTGATAGAAATGGAATGCGTGTCGTTTATATTTTAAAAAGAGATGCAGTTCCCAATATTGTACTCAATATGCTCTACAAGTACACGGCCTTGCAGTCTTCTTTCAGTGTTAATAACATTGCTTTAGTTAATGGTCGTCCTGAGCTGTTGAATTTAAAACAGCTGATTAGTCATTTCATCGATCACCGCCACGAGGTCGTCGTGAGACGAACGACTTTTGAACTCAAAAAGGCTGAAGAGCGCGCGCACATTCTTGAGGGAATGATCGTTGCGTCTGATAATATTGATGAAGTTATTGCCTTGATCAAGGCATCTTCCAATGCAGAAGAAGCACGCGAAAAACTGATGTCCACATTCAAGCTGTCAGAAATTCAGGCAAAAGCAATTGTCGAAATGCGCCTTCGTCAGCTTACAGGTCTAGAGCAAGACAAGCTCCGTTCTGAATATGATGATTTGTTAAAAACCATAGATGACCTTAAAGACATTCTTGACAATAAAGAACGTCGAATGGAAATTATCAAAGCAGAAACAAATCAAGTTGTTGAAAAATTTGGCGATGATCGTCGTTCTGAAATCAACTTTGTTGGTGGTTCGTTCCGTATCGAAGACATGATTCCGGATGAGAAAGTTGTGATTACGATTTCCCACGCAGGGTATGTGAAACGCACCCCTTTGGCTGAATACAAGACACAGCACAGAGGAGGAGTTGGCCAAAAAGCATCCACAACAAGAAATGAAGACTTCTTAGAGCATTTGTTTGTTGGTACAAACCACCAATACATGCTTTTCTTTACACAAAAAGGACGCTGTTTCTGGTTACGTGTATTTGAAATTCCAGAAGGTTCAAAGTCGTCAAAAGGGCGTGCCATTCAAAATTTGATTAACATCGAGCAAGATGATAAAGTCATGGCTTTCATTTGTACGCAAGACCTGAAAGACGACGAGTATATCAATAATCATTATGTGATTATGGCAACAAAAAAGGGTCAAGTGAAAAAAACATCACTCGAGCAATATTCTCGCCCAAGATCAAACGGAATCAATGCCATCACAATTAAAGAAGATGATGAACTACTGGAAGCAAAGCTAACGACCGGCAAATCTCAAGTGATGTTGGCTGTAAAATCTGGAAAAGCCATTCGCTTTGAAGAAGGAAAAACACGTCCAATGGGTCGAAATGCTTCTGGTGTAAGAGGTATTCGCCTTGCTAATGAATCTGATGAGGTCATTGGAATGGTTGCCGTTAACGACATGGACTCTGATATCCTTGTGGTTTCTGAAAACGGATACGGTAAGCGATCAAAACTTGACGATTACCGAATCACTAATCGAGGTGGTAAAGGAGTGAAAACAATTTCCATAACAGAAAAAACAGGAACCCTTGTTTCTGTTAAAAACGTTTCTGACTCGGACGACCTAATGATTATTAATCGATCAGGAATTGCGATTCGTATGGAAGTTGACTCATTACGTGTTATGGGTCGTGCAACACAGGGTGTACGTTTGATTAACCTTCGAGAAGGTGATACGATTGCTGCTGTGGCCAAAGTGCTTAAAGACGATGATGAAATCGATGAAATCGATGAAATCGAAGTAGATTCGACAGCGTCAGATACTTAAAAATTAAAATATAATTAAAATTACAATGATGTTAAAGAGAACTCTAATCCCATTCATTCTGCTTCTTTCTTTATCAATGCATGCGCAAAAGAAAGAATTGAAAGCAGTAAATAAGCTTGTAGAATCTCAAGATTACGGAACGGCACTTGAGCAACTCCAAGCGTTGACACCTACAATTGACACAGCGGAGGCCAAATACCAAGCGCAGTACTATTTTTTGCTGGGTAAGACATATGGTGGCCAAAGCGAATTTGAGTTGTCTTTTGAAGCTTTTGCTCTCGCTAATGAAATTGAATCGAGTAATGGATCTTCTAAATACACTTCTGACATTGCGATGCTCATAGATTCGTTAGGCATAGAAGCAGTTACGCAAGCAATAGCGGAAAATAAAGCAGGGAACTTCAAGAAAGCTGCAAGCTTACTAATTCTTATCTATAACGTTGATAAGGAAAAGAATGTGGACTACCTCTACTATGCTGCTTCGAGCGCAGTAAATGATAACAACTTTGACCTTGCGTTGTCTTACTATCAGGAACTCAAAGAAATAGGGTATACTGGCCAGGTGACAAAATACTATGCAACCGATGTAGAGACGGGGGAAGAGTTGGATTTGAGTGAGGAAAACTACATTCTTTTTCAAAAGTTGAAGCAGTATTCGAATTTTAGAACAGAATTGTTAGAATCCAAGCTTCCTGAAATTATCAAAAACATTGCTTTGATCTATGTGCAGCAAGAACGTAACGATTTGGCAATTGGGGCGATTAAAGAAGCACGATTAGCCAACCCGCTTGATGTTGGGTTGATACTCACTGAAGCGAATTTGTATATTCAGTTGGGAGACAAGATGAAGTTTGCAGAACTCATGAAAGAAGCAATATCAAAAGATCCTAATAACCACATTCTTTATTTTAATCTAGGGGTTATTACCGCAGAACAAGGTAACCGAACAGATGCCCGCTCCTATTATGAGCGAGCCATTGAGCTTGACCCTAGTTATGATGCTTCTTATTTGAATTTAGCAGCATTGATTTTGAATGGGGAAATAGAACTTGTTGATCAAATGAACTCCTTGGGGACTTCACGTGCCGATAACGTCAAGTATGAAAAACTACAAAAACAAAGAGAGTCACTTTTCTTAGAAGCTGTTCCTGTATTACAAAAGCTTATCGATATTGACCCCACAAATACGGAGGCATTAACAACCCTCAAAAATATTTTTGGAACTGTGGGGGATGTTGATAACTTCAAAAAAGTCAAGGAAAAATTGGAAGCGCTTCAACAGTAGCGAGTCCTATTGTTTTTTTTGAAGCCTATACTACTTTCTTAATCACACGCAACTTGTGTGTATGAGTGTTTAGGTCTTTGTTAAACACACCAGTTTGGTCGAGCCTGTCAATGCGTACTTGCCCAAATGCGTGGATAATATGGTAATCTGGCATGATGATTCCAACGTGAACAATTTTCCCTTCCTTATCGTCAAAAAAAGCAAGGTCACCGGGTTCGCTTTCATCAATAAAACCCAAGGTTTGTCCATGTGTAGCTTGTTGATGCGCATCTCTAGGGAGCTGAACGCCGTGCAACTGATAAACGCATTGTACTAGACCAGAGCAATCGATGCCAAACGGAGACTTTCCACCCCATAAGTATGGACTGTTTAGGTAATGTAAAGCATTGCGAACCAAATCGGATTTTTCTTGGTCTTTTTGATTCTCTTTCCCTTCAAAACGATGACCGAGTATTTTGGCTGAGCTCACCAAACTTCCTATTGGTGTTGGAAAGAGAATATCGTCATTTTTCCAAATAAAATCGACCAATTCACTTGCATAGGATTTCTGAGTTTTCAGAAGTTGATCATAGGTTTTTTGATCAATCAATTGAAAGTGTTTGTTATTGAGCCACCCTTCGTATCCGTCAGACGTTATATGAACTCTAGACCAAGACTTTTCTCGTTTAAGAACTGAGAAAAACTCTCCATAAAGAAGCTGTGATGTTTGTTCACTTGTGTTTTTGGGTTCTTCCCTAAGTGGTGCGATACTCAAAAAGCAAATTCCATGTTGCATGCCCTAAAAATACAAACAAAATAAAAGCGATTAGCTCATGAAAAACAGAAAACGTATTTTTGATGTAGTTGATACGTTATGCAATTTTTTTACAAACATCAATCCTTTATTTATAAGGTCATCTTATTTTTGGTCACCTCCTTTAGTTTGGTGTACCTGTTTCCACGAAGTGGAGGATTCAAATACAGCTTTCAAGAAGGGAAGCCATGGCCATACGAAACCTTGCTTGCGCCTTTTGACTTTCCTATTGCAAAGTCCGAAAAAGAATTAGACGCAGAACGATTGGTAGTCGACCAGGAAAGCCCTTTGATTTTTACGCTGGACACCCTTGCTGAAAATCGTTCTTTTGAACGCACAACCAAGTGGATTCGCCAACAAAAAAGTGCTTATTACTCCGTTTCACTTGCAAGAGCTTGGAACAACTACCTTCACGAACTTTACACACCAGGTCTAATTGATGCTTCTTTTGCAGCGCAAAACGCAAAACCAATTTTACTTCTCAGAAAAAGCAGTGCTCAAAACCTACAATTTGCTGATCTCAATCTGAACGATAGCCTCCCATTTTCAAACAAAAGTAGATTTCTAGATTCTGTGATTGCAATTTCATCAAACCGTTTGGTGCTCCAAGAGTATATAGAACCAAATGTGGTGTTGGATTCTTTGTTAACAAAACAAAAACTGGATGAGTCTCTGTCTTTAATCCTTCCCACACGTGGCGTTGTTGCTGAAGGAGAACGAATCATTGCGCAAGGAGAAGTGGTCGATCAAAAGCGATATCAGATACTAAACTCATTAAAAGTTGAATATCTCAGTGACCTGTGGTCGTCAAATGAGCAATGGATTATTGCGGGATATACCATCTTGATTTCACTGATTGTGTTCCTTGTTTTTTTATTTTTATGGCGTTACCGCCCACTGGTGTATGAGAATAACACTAAAGTAGTTTTTGTTTTTGCGAACGTACTTATCATGGTTGCTGCAATTAAAATAGCAATGGCTAACAATATTAACTTTATTTATGTGGTTCCCCTTTGTATTGTTCCTCTTTTGCTGAAGACCTTTTTTGACACACGCTTGGCATTCTTTGTGTTTCTTATGGGGTTATTGCTCATTGGCTTTATGGTGCCAAGTGATTTTTCGTTTTTGTTTATGCAGCTTGTCGCTGGGGCAATTGCTACGCTAACGGTAACAGACTTGTACAAAAGGGCAAACCTTTTTGTGGTTGTTAGCCTTATTGTGATGTCTTATTTGGTGACATTCGTTGCGTTCCATTTGATTTATGAAGCAAATCTTGCCACTGTTCCACTCAATAATCTTGGTCTGTTGCTAATCAATGGGTTGGGTATTTTGTTTGTTCACCCTCTAGTGTATGTCTTTGAAAAAATATTTGGTCTGGTTTCAGACTTATCTTTGCTTGAACTATCGGATACAAACTCGAAGTTGTTACGTACGCTTTCAGATAAGGCACCTGGTACTTTCCATCATTCATTACAAGTTGCTAATATCGCAGAGGCAGCTGCCAACGAAGTGAACGCCAATAGCTTGCTAGTTCGTGTTGGCGCTTTGTATCATGATATTGGAAAAATGAACAACCCTTTGTTTTTTAGCGAGAATCAATCCACCAATTACAATCCTCATCACGAGCTAGATCCTTACGAAAGTAGTAAGCTCATCACCAATCATGTCATTGAAGGAATTGAAATTGCGAAAAAGAACAATTTACCTGATCGAGTTATTGATTTTATTCGAACACATCACGGAACCACCACCACACGATACTTTTATCATAAGGCGAAACAATCCAATGAAGATGCGCAAAAGAAAGACTTTTGTTATGCCGGACCCAAGCCATACTCAAAAGAAACAGCGATTTTAATGATGGCTGATAGTGTAGAAGCAGCATCTAAAAGTTTGCAAGAACCAACAGCAGATGGAATAGCTAGTTTTATCGAAAAAATCATTGAAGAACAAGCTGAAGAGGGGCAATTTGTTGAAGCAGACATCAGTTTGCGTGAAATTGAACTCATCAAAAAAGTACTTATCGAAAAACTCATCAACTCCTATCACTTACGAGAAGTTTATCCTGAATAAGATTAAATTATTGTTTGCTTAAATCGGCATAGTATTTGATGTTTAATTAAAAAAACCAAAATGAAACGCCATCTTTACTTCTTATTATGTATTCTAACTATTTTTATTTCATGTGAATGGGATAGTGCTTCTGTAAATGAAGAATACGTTGAAGTAGTCTATATGACTCCAGTCTATGAGACAGCAAGTTCGATAGCTGACCAAATTGTTATCGAAGAACCAAAAGAGCAGTCTTCACTTGGAAAAATCATTTCCTATCAAGATTATGTTTTTGTAAACGAACCAATGGAAGGCATTCATGTCGTTGATAATTCATCTCCATCGAATCCACAAAGTCTATCATTTATTTCAGTTCCTGGCAATTTGGATATGGCAATTATTGAAGATCATTTGTATGTAGATATGTTTTCATCTTTGGCCGTTTTTGACATTAGCGATGTCAGCAATCCCGTATTTGTTGAAGATTACACAGTAGATGATGTGTTTGACTATGATCGTTTTTGGAATTTTCCCGTTGAAATATGGGAAGATCCTAGTTCTTACGTTCAGTACAAAGAGTATCCAGATGACACCAAGGGAATTGTTGTGGATTGGGTATCCGAAGTAGTACTTGAAAAAAGAGAGAATTATTATCACACATTTTATGACGATTTTGCTGTTTCAGAAGCTTCTCCCGTTTCTTTAAAAGATAGCGAAACTCGAGAAACTAGTAATGCGGGTTCTATGACTCGTTTTCTCCCAATTGATGATTATTTATATACCATAAACTTTAATAAGATTGTGATTTTTCAAGTTGGAAGTGATTTCCGACCAAACCCATGGATTAAAAAGGATACTTCAACGCAAGCAGAAACTCTATTCCAGCTAAATGACTTACTATTTGTCGGTTCAGTCAATGGAATGTTGGTGTATGATGTTTCAGATGCCTCTAGCCCTAATTACATTAATCGTATTGAGCATTTTCGAAGCTGTGATCCAGTGGTAGCAGACTTGGAATATGCGTATGTGACCTTACGAGGAGGAACAAATTGCTTTACAGATATCAATGAACTACAAATCATAGATATTCAAAATCCATTGGATTTATCTGTAGTTTCACGAAAAGATTTGTTCAATCCACATGGCTTAGGTATCTACGAAAATCATTTAATTGTTTGCGATGCCACAGCCGGCATTAAGGTTATTGATGTCAGTGTCCCATCTACTCCTCAAATTGTCAATAGCTATCCCATTCAGTTTGCTTACGATGTGATTATCGACTACCCAAATGCATTGATTGTCGGGGAAACAGCTCTTTATCAATACGATATTAGTAATCTTCCAGACATGGAATTGATTAGTCAAACAACAATATTAAAAGATTAATATATCGTTTTATTTCATAATCATTATTTGATCTATTGCCTATTTGTTAAAGTAGATGACCAGCTCGCTATATAGTATGTATGATTTTTGGGCTAATTCCGATTTTATGAAAGAAAAATCATAAAAAAAAGAGAACCAATTCAAATGAATCAATTCTCCTTTTGCGTGACCTCGACAGGATTCAAACCTGTAACCTTCTGAGCCGTAATCAGATGCGCTATTCAGTTGCGCCACGAGGCCTTTGCGAGGGCAAATATATCTTATTTTACCTAGGTAACAAACTAAATGGCTCGCTTTGTCACATAAGCACGCCAAGCAATTATTGCCAGCTGCAACTTGGAAGCCTTGCTCAGGTCAAGGCCACGTTTTGAGAAACTGGGGAACAGTAATTTATTTATCCTTGCGATCACAATAAAAAAGAATTTTTGCATATGCAAAAGTACAAAAAGTGTTGTGTTGTATCTTCGCAATATGGGAATTGAAATTTTAAAAATTATTGGCGGACTTGTAGGTCTAGTTGTTGGGGGAGAATGGTTGTTGCGTTCAGCCGTTGGAACATCAAATAAATTTAAAATCCCAAAAATTGTTATTGGAATGACAGTTGTTTCATTTGCAACCTCATTGCCCGAGCTCATTGTGAGCATTCGTTCAGCGCTTGAAGGATATCCCGATTTAGCATTGGGGAATGTTGTTGGTTCTAACATCGCAAACCTTGGGTTGGTGCTCGGTGTTGTTTTGTTGTTTACGCGAATAGAGATTTCTAAAAGTTTTTATCAATCAGATTGGCCCTTGATGTTTGCTGCCTCAGTACTCTTGTGGATATTTCTCCAAAATGGATCAATTTCAAAGATTGAAGGGTTATTTTTTGTTGTTTTACTTATCCTTATGCTCTTGTACCTTTTTCGCTTTAAAGACAATACTGATTTTGAGTCCGAAGATCTGAAAACGTCATTGTCATGGACTGGAATCATTTTGTTTGCTGTCTTTGGTGGAGCGTTCCTAGCTTTGGGTTCAGAGCTACTAATACATGGCGCAGTTCGTGTTGCCAATCAAATTGGGGTTAGTGAACGTATCATTGGAATCACTGTTGTCTCTGTTGGAACAAGCATCCCTGAACTTGCAGCTTCACTTGTGGCAGTTGCTAAACGTGAAAATGCAATTTCATTGGGAAATCTTTTGGGATCAAACCTGTTTAACATATTGGCAGTACTAGGAATCACTTCTTTAATTCACCCCTTAACAGTCACTGACAACACCTTACTTGACTTTGATATTTATGTTATGCTAGGGATTGCAGCCATGTTGGTGCCGCTTGTTTTCGTCCCTGTAAAAATGAAAATGTATTGGCGAGATGGATTACTTCTTTTAACACTATATGTTTTGTTTATTGTTAAAACGCTAGCATAAAAAAAAAGCACCACAAAGGGTGCTTTTTTATTATCTAAAGTTCAGAAAAACTAAACCTTTGCAGACTTCACGGTCTTAATGATTCGCGCTGCAATTTTGTAGGGATCTCCGTTAGAAGCTGGTCTTCTGTCTTCCAACCATCCTTTCCAACCTTTTTCAACTGTCATAATTGGAATTCGAATAGAGGCACCTCGATCAGAAACGCCGTAGCTGAATTCGTCGATTGACTGCGTTTCGTGTTCACCAGTTAAACGTTGGTCGTTGTATGCGCCATATACCTCGATGTGTTCTTTAACCACAGGGCGGAAAGCTTCACAAATTTTTTCATACGTCTCTTTAGAACCACAAGTTCTGAGCGTAGTATTTGAGAAGTTTGCGTGCATACCAGAACCATTCCAGTCTGTTGCACCAAGTGGTTTTGGGTGGTAGTTGATAGACAAACCATACTCTTCAGCTAAACGCTCAAGAATATAACGTGCTACCCACATTTCATCACCAGCTTTCGCTGCACCCATTGCAAATGTTTGGTATTCCCATTGTCCAGGAGCAACCTCAGCGTTTGTTCCTTCGACGTTGATACCAGCATCAAGACATAGGTCAAGGTGACGATCCATAATTTCTCTACCAAATGCATTACTGCCACCAACTGAACAGTAAAACTGCCCTTGTGGAGTTTGGTCTTTAGGGAATCCTAGTGGAAGGTTTGTTTCCGGATCCCAAAGAAAATACTCTTGTTCAAATCCAAACCAGAAATCATCATCGTCATCATCGATAGCTGCTCTACCATTTGATGCGTGAGATGTTCCATCAGGATTCAATACTTCTGTCATGACCAAAAAACCATCTCTACGGGCAGGGTCAGGATAAATAGCCACAGGCTTTAACAAACAGTCTGAGGAACCAGTTATCGCTTGTTGGGTTGAACTACCGTCAAACCCCCACATAGGAACGTCTTCAAGCTTTCCACTAAAATCTTCAATGATCTTAGTTTTACCTCTTAGATTGGCAACGGGTTTATACCCATCCAACCATAAATATTCAAGTTTTGACTTACTCATAATAAAATTTTTACTCAACAAATGTAATTTTTTTTGAATCTCCCCATCAATTCATAGGGGGTAAACTATAAACATCTTATTAAGTTTTATGAACACCCTATTTTTATACAGGGTAAACTTATTTTTTAATAATTTTATCAATTCATAATGAGAATATTGCAGTTTTTGGACTAGTGATTTGGGATATAATTGCTTATTTTTGATTAAAATCTACTTTTATGTCTACAATTCGTTTTTCGGCTGTACAAACCGCATCCCAACGCCAACCCATTGAATCACAAGAGCATCAAGATCGATCACAGTTATTTGCTACGCATGTGTTTGATAAAAAATCAATGCGAGCCTATCTTACAAAAGAAGCCTATCAGCAAGTTTGTATGGCCATCGACAAGGGAACTCAAATCGATAGAAAAGTAGCCGATCACGTTGCTGCTTCTATGCGTGATTGGGCCTTATCCAAAAAAGCGACACACTACACCCACTGGTTCCAGCCCCTAACAGGAGCGACTGCTGAAAAACACGATGCCTTTTTTGATATGGCATCAGATGGAACAGCACTTGAAAATTTTGAAGGCGCACAGCTAGTTCAACAAGAGCCTGACGCTTCGAGTTTTCCAAGTGGTGGTATTCGGAATACTTTTGAAGCACGTGGCTATACCGCTTGGGACCCCACATCCCCCGCTTTTATTTACGGCACTACTCTTTGTATTCCTACAATTTTCGTGTCTTATACTGGTGAAGCACTTGACAATAAGACACCTCTTTTGCGTGCATTACAAGCAGTTGATCACGCTGCAACAGATGTGGCTCAATTTTTTGATAAGACTGTCAACAAGGTTATTGCCACATTAGGGTGGGAACAAGAATATTTTTTAATTGATAAATCATTGGCACAGAGTCGTCCTGACATTGTGCTTACAGGTCGTACACTTTTAGGCCATGCCCCTGCTAAAGGACAACAGCTTGATGATCATTATTTTGGCTCAATACCAAACAGAGCATTATCATTTATGCGAGAATTGGAGCATGAATCAATGTTGCTTGGGATCCCTGTAAAAACTCGTCACAATGAGGTGGCGCCAAACCAATTTGAGCTGGCACCTATTTTCGAAGAAGCAAATCTATCGGTTGATCACAACGCATTATTGATGGATATTATGGGTAAGATTGCGAACAAGCATAATCTAAAAGTACTGCTCCATGAAAAACCGTTTGCTGGAATTAACGGTTCAGGAAAACACAACAATTGGTCCTTACAAACTGATACTGGTGTGAATTTGTTGAGCCCAGGAAAAACACCGATGCGTAACCTTCAGTTTCTCACTTTTTTCATCAATACGATTAAGGCGGTTAAGGATTACGAGTTCTTATTGCGCTCTTCAGTGGCGAGTGCCAGTAACGATCACCGATTAGGAGCCAATGAAGCACCACCTGCAATATTGTCTGTTTTTATAGGTGAACACCTAACCAAGGTTCTTGACGACCTTGAAAATGTATCTGAAGGGAAACTTTCACCGAAAGAAAAAACAGATCTTAAGTTGAATGTTGTCGGTAAGATTCCTGAAATATTGTTAGATAATACAGACCGAAACCGAACGTCACCTTTTGCCTTTACAGGTAATAAATTTGAATTTCGTGCGGTTGGCTCGTCAGCAAATTGTGCCAATCCAATGACTGTGGTAAACACGATTGTCGCTAATCAATTGAAATCTTTCAAAAAGGAAGTCGATAAGCTGGTCAAGACCAAAAAGTTAAAAAAAGATGATGCAGTTTTCAATGTGTTACGTGATTATATTAAGAAATTACGACCCATTCTTTTTGAAGGTGACGGATACAGCGATTCATGGGCAAAAGAGGCGAAGCGTCGTGGATTGTCAAACACGCCAAAAACACCAGATGCTTTAAAAGCTCGTATTGATAAAAATACAGTTGCACTTTTTGAAAGTATGGGAGTGATGAACGCCACCGAAGTACAAGCACGATACGAGGTGCAAGTTGAAGAGTATGTCATGCGTATTCAAATTGAAAGTCGTGTCTTAGGGGATATTGCTCGAAATCATATTATTCCGACTGCGGTACGTTATCAAAACACACTTATTGAAAATGTTCGTGGACTGAAAGAGATTTATGGAAATCAATACACCAAGCATGCCAGTGAACAAATGGATTTGATTGAAAAAATCTCTGCTCACATCGCTAATCTAAATCGAGGAGTCACTGACATGATCAATGCTCGTAAAAAGGCAAATGCTATATCGAACAATGAGCACCGTGCACAGTTGTACTGCAATGAAGTACTTCCTTTATTTGACGAAATCAGATACAATTCTGACAGATTAGAACTAATGGTTGATGATGAGTTGTGGTCAATGGTGAAGTATCGTGAACTTTTGTTTTTACGATAAGCTTCAAACGGATATCTTTGCTAAAAACATAACTCATGGCCGACAAACGCTATAATCTTCGTGGGGTATCCGCTACCAAAGATGATGTGCACAAGGCGATAGCTTCCATAAACAAGGGCTTGTTTCCAAATGCGTTTTGCAAGATTGTCCCTGACTATCTAACCCAAGATCCAAATCATTGCATTGTAATGCATGCTGATGGGGCAGGTACCAAGTCTTCGCTGGCCTACATGTATTGGAAAGAAACAGGTGATTTATCGGTCTGGAAGGGGATTGCCCAAGATGCACTTATCATGAATGTTGATGATTTGTTATGCGTTGGTGCAGTTGATAATATTATTCTCTCTTCGACCATAGGGCGTAACAAAAACAAAATAACTGGAGAAGTTATCGCCGCTATTATTCAAGGGACGGAGGAGCTTATCGCTGAATTGGCTAGTCATGGTGTGCATATTCACAGTACGGGAGGCGAGACCGCCGATGTAGGGGATTTGGTGCGAACGATTATTGTTGATTCTACAGTTACCGCAAGGATGAAGCGCGAAGACGTGATTGATAATGCAAACATTCAAGCAGGGGATGTGATTGTGGGATTGGCCTCCTTTGGGCAATCTACTTATGAAAGTGAGTACAATGGCGGCATGGGAAGCAATGGATTGACTTCGGCGCGCCATGATGTATTTTCTAAACTCCTAGCCAAAAAATATCCCGAAAGCTTTGATTCTGATGTGCCTAACGAATTGGTTTATTCAGGGCATAAAGCCCTTACAGACCCCACCGAGACCCCTCTTGATGCAGGAAAGTTGGTACTTTCACCTACGCGCACCTATGCGCCTATAATACAGCGAATACTTCAGGTGGTAGAACGTAGTCAAATTCATGGAATGGTACATTGTAGTGGAGGGGCACAAACGAAAGTGTTACATTTTATTAATTGCCTTCATGTGATTAAGGACAATCTTTTTGACACCCCACCATTGTTCAAACTTATTCAAGCCGAATCAGGAACCGACTGGAAAGAGATGTATCAGGTGTTTAATATGGGACATCGTATGGAACTGTATGTGCCCGAAGTGGTTGCTTCTGAAATCATCCAGATTTCCGAATCTTTTGGTGTGGCCGCCAAAGTAGTTGGCAGGGTGGAGGCCTCCACAAAAAAACAACTCACGATTTTGTCTTCACACGGAGAGTTTAGGTATTAAAAAAACCCCTCGGATGAGGGTTTTTTTTTATTAATTATTTATTGTTGTTGGATCAAATAATGTTGGAAGTGGAGTAGGTACATTTGGATTTGTGTCAATTTCCACTTGAGGATATATAAACCTTTGTGGTATGGTAGATCCTGTTTTTGCGGGTAACACCTCAAACATTAGTTCTAACGCAACTAACATAGCGACTAACACGTCAAACATAACCACTAACGTTTGTCCTTGTGCGGCATTGATTTGATAGTTTCCATCAAAGTCTGTGGTTGTTCCTTGGTTGGTTTCTTCCACCAATACGGTAGCTCCAGGAAGGGGAGCGCCATTTTCATCGGTTACTGTTCCCGAAACTTGCTCCTGAGCCCAAATGGAAAGAGGACTTAAGAGCAACGCGCCAAACAGTAATACGATACCATAATTTGATAATTGTTTCATAGTATAATTGTTTGATTATATTCCATGAAACTACAAGGAGGATTTAGAATTTAGGTCACGGACAGTGAGTAAAAACTGTCTTAAAATAGTTTTTGTTATAAAAATCTGTTAAAATCATTTACTTTATGAGAACTGTATAAAATTGCTTTCTTTTTATTCATTTTTATGTTAAAATAAACGCAGGGTAGATTGGCTGATTTTGTCGTAACTTTGTCGTTATGATTGAGCGTTTAGCTATAGTGAAACAGCGTTTTGACGAAGTATCAGATTTGATCATTCAACCCGAGGTGATATCTGATCAAAAACGTTATATCGCGCTCAATCGTGAGTATAAGGACTTATGTGCCCTTATGGAAAAACGCAAAGAATATCTTGATCTTATCAATCGTCAACAAGAAGCTGAACAGCTAATTTCTACGGAAACAGATTCTGAAATGATCGACATGGCAAAAGAAGAGTTAGAAGATGTTAAGGTGCATCTTCCCGAACTTGAAGACACCATTCGTTTTATGCTGATCCCAAAAGATCCTGAAGACACAAAAAACATTGTCATGGAACTTCGGGCAGGAACAGGGGGTGATGAGGCAAGTATTTTTGCGGGTGATCTCTACCGGATGTACACTAAATACTGCGAAAGTAGAGGGTGGAAAGTGAGCGTAGTTGACCTAAACGAAGGAACAGCAGGTGGATTTAAAGAAATTATTTTAGAAGTTTCAGGCACCGATGTATATGGAACGATGAAATTTGAGTCAGGCGTACACCGTGTGCAGCGTGTTCCCCAAACAGAAACGCAGGGGAGGGTTCACACTTCAGCTGCAACCGTGATGGTTTTGCCCGAAGCTGAAGAGTTTGACATTGAAATTGACATGAATGAAGTCCGTTTGGATTTCTTTTGTTCGTCAGGTCCTGGAGGACAATCTGTCAATACCACTTACTCGGCAGTTCGCTTAACCCATATCCCAACAGGGATTGTAGCGCAATGTCAGGATCAAAAGTCTCAGCACAAAAACAAAGAGAAAGCGCTTAAGGTTTTGCGATCGCGTTTGTATGAGCTCGAATTGAGCAAAAAACTCGAAGCAGATTCAGCCAAGCGCAATGCGATGGTGTCATCAGGAGATCGGTCGGCGAAGATTCGTACATACAACTATCCGCAAGGACGTGTAACGGACCATCGAATAGGTCTCACTCTTTACGATCTTCAAAATATTGTCAATGGCGACCTCAATAAGCTTATTGATGAAATCCAATTGCATTACAATACTGAAAAACTTAAAGTCTCTGGCGAATTGATATGACAACCCAATTACTGACTGAGCAGATCCAAAAAAAATTATCATTCTTATGCGTAGGGCTGGACTCAGACTTGACCAAACTACCATCTCAACTACGAAACCGTTCTGATGCTCAGTTTGCTTTCAACAAAGCAATTATCGATGCCACGCACGACCTTGCGGTTTCTTATAAAATAAATACGGCTTTTTATGAATCCGAGGGTAGTATGGGTTATCAGGCTCTCGAACAAACGATTCAATATTTGCACGAAAACTATCCCAATCATTTTACGATTGCCGACGCGAAACGTGGTGATATCGGAAACACATCCACCCAATATGCACGTGCTTTTTTTGAGAAACTTCCGTTCGATTCTGTCACAGTTGCTCCATATATGGGGCGTGATTCTGTCGAGCCTTTTTTACAGTTTCCTGGTAAGTATGCAGTGTTACTAGCGTTGACATCCAATCAAGGGGCCTATGACTTTCAAACATTGAACTATGCTGATAAATCGCTTTATGAAGCAGTTGTTGCGACAAGTCGAACATGGAATGGGGCTGAGCGACTGATGTATGTGCTAGGAGCCACAAAAACGGATCATCTTGCTACCATTCGTGCCTTAGCGCCAAATGCTTTCTTTTTGGTTCCTGGTGTGGGCGCACAAGGCGGAGATCTTGAGGCTGTATTTCATGCTGTTGCAAACGATGATATTGGTCTATTGGTCAACGCTTCCCGAAGTATCATTTTCGCTTCGTCTGGAGATGATTATGCTAAAGCAGCACGTGTTTCCGCTTTGGCTTTACAACAACAAATGAAAACATTGCTCTAATGCTTCATTACACTACTCACTATCACGCCACATCAGATGTTTGGGTCACTTTTGTTCATGGAGCAGGTGGGAGTTCTTCGATATGGTTTAAGCAGCTTCGTGAATTCACAAAACATTTCAATGTTCTCCTCTTGGATCTTCGCGGGCATGGCAAGTCAAGAATGCAGTTTTCAAATGCATTTAAGAAAAAATACACTTTTGATGTTCTTGCCGAGGACATTGTAGCCGTTATGGATAAAGAGAAGATTTCGGCTTCTCATTTTGTCGGAATTTCGTTGGGTACGATTCTAATTCGACAGTTGGGAGAAATGTATCCAAAAAGAGTGACAAGTATGGTTATGGCGGGTGCTATTATGAAGCTAAATGTTCGATCTCAGATTTTGATGCGTTTTGGAAATATTTTTAAATCTATTGTTCCTTATCTCTGGCTATATCGCTTTTTTGCCTATATCATTATGCCCAAAAAGAGCCATAAAGAATCGAGAATCCTTTTTGTGCGTGAGGCAAAAAAACTATATCAAAAAGAGTTTTTACGTTGGTACAAACTCACTGCTGAACTCAAACCTCTTTTGCGCCTGTTTCGACAAGTTGACATTAAGATTCCCACTCTCTACGTGATGGGCAGTGAAGACTATATGTTTTTACCAAGCATTGAAAAGCTATCTCAAGCCCATCATTCGGCACAGCTTTGTGTTGTTCCTCATTGTGGGCATGTCGTAAACGTTGATCAGCCGGAAAAGTTTAACAGAAATTCAATTTCCTTTATCCAGAAATTGGCTAATTAAGAAAACACGATGGTTTTATTGGAATAGACCATTACTTTGTGCGCTATATGATTTTTAACAGCGCGTGATAAAACAATCTTTTCTAAATCCCTCCCTTTGGCTACCAATTGACCGACACTGTGTGTGTGTGTCACATGCGCAACTTCTTGCTCAATAATTGGTCCAGCATCTAGTTCCTCAGTCACGTAATGACTTGTCGCTCCAATAATTTTCACGCCACGTTCAAAAGCAGAATGATACGGCTTTGCTCCTGGAAAAGCGGGGAGAAAGGAGTGGTGAATGTTTATGATTTTATTTGGAAAATGTTGAATCAGCTTGGCAGAGATAATTTGCATATATCGTGCAAGCACGATAAAAGAAACATTGTGTTCTTTTAGCAATGAAAGTTGCTTTTCTTCTGCTTTCGCCTTGGTTTCTTTCGTGACTGGAATGTGATAGTAGGGGATGTCAAATGCCTCAGCAATTGGCTGTAAATTTGCATGATTACTTAAGATAAAAGGGATTTCGACTTCAAGTTCACCAGATTTAAAACGCCCCAACAGGTCATACAGGCAATGATCATATTTGGAAACAAACAATGCCATTCTTGGTTTTTTATCATGGGGGTGTAGTGACCAAACCATATTGTATTTTTTAGCAGGTCCAGAAATAAATGCTTCTTCAAACTGGTCGATGGCCTTTAGATCGCCATTAAATTCGCTTTCAAGACGCATAAAAAACGCCTTGTTTTCACGATCGACATACTGATCGATATACAAGATATTCCCTTTGTGGCTGTATATAAATTGCGTGACTTCTGCGATAATTCCCTTTTGATCGGGGCATTGAATAACTAATGTGAGTGCGCTCATATTGGGTACAAAATTAAGGAATATGATAGGGATAAAAAAAATCCCGCCGAAGCGGGATTTTAAAGAACTAAACTATAACCTAATTAATGTTGGTTCAAACGAAAGTCAGCATATGCAGACATGCCATGCTCTGCTCCGTCCAATCCAGTAATTTCTTCTTCTTTGCTCACACGCATTCCACCAAACACCTTTGAGGTGATTAACCCGATGATTGTACATGATACAACACAGAATACACCTGTGATACCAACGCATGCAGCCTGAACAGCAAACTGTTCGAAAGATGCACTGTCACCGAAAAGACCAACAGCTAGTGTTCCCCAGATTCCTGCAAACAAGTGAACTGCAATGGCTCCAACTGGATCGTCGAGTTTGCGCTTGTCCATAAAAGCAATCGCAAGAACAACAACAATACCTCCAATACCACCTACGATAACTGCATCAAGAGGACTCATTAAGTCAGCTCCGGCAGTAATACCTACAAGTCCACCAAGAATACCGTTCATAAACATAGTTACGTCGTAATTCTTGTAAAGGATAAGTGAAAAGACAAATGCAAATATACCACCTGCAGCTGCAGCTAAAGATGTTGTTACTAGAACCAAAGAGGTGAGCGCAGGATCAGCAGATAGTACTGAACCACCGTTGAAACCGAACCACCCTAACCATAGGATCAATACACCTGCCGCTGAAATGGGCAAGTTGTGACCTGGAATGGCATTGGGCTTACCATTTTTTTCAAATCGGCCAACACGTGCACCTAAGAAGATGATAGCTACAAGAGCTGCCCAGCCTCCTACAGAGTGTACGAGTGTAGAACCTGCAAAATCATAAAAGCCTGTTCCTTCAGTAAAGGAGCTGAAGAATCCACCTCCCCATTGCCATGAACCAACGATAGGGTATACAAACGCCACGACTAATAAAGCGTAGAGCATAAATGCACCTAATTTGATTCGTTCAGCAACTGCTCCAGAAACAATGGTTGCAGCAGTAGCAGCAAACATCCCTTGAAACAAGAAATCTGTCCAATATGTGTAGCCTTCATTGTAGGCAAGGTCAGCAGCAGCAACAGAGTCAAGACCCCATCCTGCAAATCCAATATACCCATTAAAATCACCAGGGTACATCAAGTTGAATCCGCCAATGGCATATACAAGAAGTCCCATTGTGATAACAAAGAAGTTCTTAAATAAAATATTCACTGTATTCTTTTGGCGTGTCAAACCAATCTCTAGGAAAGTAAAGCCCAAGTGCATAAAGAATACTAAACCAGTACAGATCATCATCCATACGTTGTTTGTTGTTAATAATTCCATAGTGTCTAGATTTTATTTAGTTTAAAGTGTCTCCTCCTTTGTCTCCTGTACGAACTCGATATGCATCGTCTACAGGGAGAACAAAGATTTTACCATCACCAACTCTTCCAGTAGCGCCAGCTTTAACGATGGCATCAATGGCAGGTTGTACAAATTCTTCGTTTACAACGATCGATAATAAACGACGTTGTATTTCAGATGTGCTGTAAGAAACACCACGATAAACGTGACCTTTCTGTTCATTTCCTATTCCAGTTACATCCCAGTAACTGAAGAAGGTTACGCCAGCATCATAAAGAGCCTTTTTGACCTCTTCAAATTTGGTTTTACGTATAATCGCTTCAATTTTTTTCATGTCTTATAATTAAGTGAGTGAAGTGTGTTTGATTCTGTTCGCTTAACTAGAAGCTCATTCCAAAAACTAGGAAAGCAGATTCTGCATCAGGATTATAAACAAATGATGAGAATAAAGGAAGAGAATAGTCTTCTGTAATTTTAATGTCCTTGCTTCCACCGATTGCGATGTTTACAAGACCACTGTCTCCGTTTGCATACCATGCATTAGCTTCATCGTCACTACCATAACCGAGTGCGAAATCAACGACACCTAATGAAAATCCAGCCTCAACGTAAAGAGCTTCTACTTCAGTAAAGTACCCAACAGTTAGGTCAATAGGACCAACAGTAGCAGATCCACTTATTTCTAGGTAAGCATCTTCGAAAAGTCCTTCAGTGTCAGCATACGCCCCACCAGCTCCTGGGAAAGTATAGTTAGTAACTGTCAATGCAGCAACGCCAAAATCGTATGATGCGTATAGGTCTAACTCATGACCTGCGTCACCTCCAGTTGTTGGAAAGCTACCCCATATACCGAGTTCTAAATTACCAGTTGCAGCTGACATCCATGGCTGTACGTGTGGGCCAGCTCCAAACTGAGTACCTCTCCATACATATTGGCTTACCACGTCGGCTCCAAAGTCAACCTCTTGTGCTTTAACGTCTGCAGTTGATAGTGTCATCAAGGCGACGATAGCGATTGCGAAAATGTTGTTTATTAGTTTCATAATAATATAGATTTTTATAATTAGTATGGCCCAAAAGTATAGTTTCACACCAATAACACCTAAATTGTAGGGGTATAATTATGTATTTTTATTGTATTATTAATTATACCCCCCTAAAAATTAGGGTATATTAAAAATAAATAACAAAATTTTAATAAACTTCGTTGCGAGTTTATATGCCAATGATCAAAATCATGTTTTAATCGTGGCAATCATTATATATATAGGTAATGAGCAGAAAGGGTGCTAATAGATCGTCTTAGAAAGATAAGCACCAACAAGCACCAACGCCAAACAAAGGAAGTACGTCATTGCGGAATACAAGATCAAAGAAAGGGAGTCTGACAACCGGAAAAGCGTTACGTTTTCTAGAGCAAAAGCCGAAAAAGTAGTGAGGCCACCACAAAATCCAGTAATCCAAAATAAGGCGTTCGGGGTAGAAACCGACCCATTTTTCATGAGTTGATCTGCCAAGAAACCAATCAAAAGTGATCCAATGGCATTTGCAACAAGGGTGGGCCATGGTAAATAGGCGTTAGTGTTTTTTAGAAGGTAATAGATCGCATATCGACACATACTGCCTAATCCACCCCCTATAAATACCCAGATTAGTTCTCTCACAATGAAACACCTTTTTTGAGGATCACTAAAAGAGAAACAAACACAATAAAACCAAGGAGAACCCAGATGCTTCCTTGAAAATAAACGGGGTTTTTGGCGCGGTCTTTACGATAGCTCCATATGGTGAGTGTGGTAAACCCTACCACAAAGAATATTGCAAAAAGAAGTTGTCCTGTGCTAAACATTGTTTTATTTTAGGCAAAACAAAAATATGAAGAATAAAATTTCTGCGGTAGCTTCTTTTCATGAAGCTTTTGGATTGGGTCAGAACGAATCTCCAACAGTTGATATTACTGAAGCCATAATGATGTTGCGTTTTAACCTGATGGACGAAGAAAACAAAGAATATCTTGAAGCCATGCAAAATAAAGATATTGTTGAGGTTGCTGATGCATTGGGTGATATGTTATATATACTTTGTGGCACCATTATTACACACGGAATGCAACACATTATCGATGATGTTTTTGAGGAAATACAACGAAGCAACATGAGTAAGCTCGGTGCAGATGGTAAGCCCATATACAGAGCTGATGGAAAAGTTTTAAAAGGCCCGAATTATTTCACGCCAGATATTTCCAAAATTCTAGCAAAGGGATAAGTTACACCTTAACACGCCAGCCGTGTGGGTCAGGACTTTGATTGTATTGAATCGAAGTCAGGTCAGATTTTAACATTTGTGCGACAGAATCATCGTTAATTGGTAGTTGGTATTCATCACCTTTATAGCCAAAGCCATGGATCGGTAATACAACAACAGCTGTGCCGCTACCAAAGATTTCTTTTAACATATTATTTTTCGCTGCCTCGATAAGTTCAGAAACTGCAAGTTGTCGTGTTTCTACTTGTAAACCACGATCCTTTGCCAATTGAATGATACTTTTACGAGTGATACCATCTAAGATGCTATCTGATGTTGGCGCAGTGATTAAAGTATCGCCAATGCGAAAAAACAAATTCATTGTTCCCGCCTCCTCTATATATTGGTGTGTTGCAGCATCAGTCCAAATAATTTGTTGATACCCTTCTTCAAGAGCAAGTTGCGTGGGGTAGAATTGTCCCGCATAGTTTCCTGCTGCCTTGGCATAGCCAGTGCCCCCTTGCGGCGCTCTGCTGTAATGATCTGCAATTTTGACACGTACCTGGTTGTCATTATAATAACTCGAAACAGGCGTACAGATAATCATAATTCGATATTCTCTAGATGGTGATGCTTGCACACAAGCTTCGCTTGCAAACATAAAAGGACGGACATACAAGGAATTGCCAAGTCCTGATTGCACCCAGTTTCTATCAAGATCAATGAGTCTGGAGAGGCCTTTTAAAAATAATTCTTCCGAAAACTGAGGAATAGCCAACCGCTCGGCCGATTTGTTGAGTCTCTTTATGTTTTGATCTGGCCGAAAAAGCCATACATCGTTCTGATCGTCTTTGTAGGCCTTCATGCCTTCAAAAACCGCTTGTCCGTAGTGAAGTGCGCTTGCCGAGGGATCCAGTTGGATGGGAGCGTAGGGGATAATCTGTGGTTCACCCCATTTTCCATTAGCATAATCGCAAACAAACATATGGTCAGAAAAAGTCGAACCAAATGATAAATTATCAAAATCAACAGATTCAATTCTAGATCTTTTAACAGATTTTACGATCATAATAAGTGTATTTATAACAAAACTACAAAAAGTTGTAGATTGAAAATGGTAAGCTCCTTAATTTTGTAAAAAAAACATGAAGATTCTTGTTACAGGTGCAACGGGACTTATAGGTTCTGCTTTATGTAAGCATTTGCGAACAACTGGTCACTCTATTCATGTGCTGACAACACGACCAGCATGGCAACCGAAAGACAATCAAACTCAAGTGTTTCGTTGGTCACCCGAAAAGCAACAAATAGATGAAGCTGCTTTGGTAGGCATCGATGCCATTATCAATCTTGCGGGCGCAAAAATTGATCAGCGTTGGACTACAGCGGCTAAACAGTCTATCATGCAAAGTCGGACAATGTCCACACGCTTGCTGTTCGAAGCAGTTAAACGCTCGAAAAAGCACGTTCATTTTATTTGTGCGTCTGCCATTGGGATCTATCCCAGTGATTTGACAGCCAACTATGTCGAAACAGAATCAAAGATTTCAAAGGGATTTGCTGGAAAAGTGGCTCATCTTTGGGAAAAAGAAGCGCGTCAATTTGAAAGCCTTTCATGTCGTGTAACGATTCTCCGCATTGGATTGGTGTTGTCGAATGCTGGTGGCGCATTTGTTCCTTTGTCTAGACCAGTACGTTGGGGAGTTGGTGCATGGTTCGGCAATGGTAAGCAATGGCAATCATGGATTCATATTGATGATTTAATCCAGATGATTGATTATTGTTTAATCAACAAGCTTGAAGGTTGTTTCAATGCCACTGCACCAAATCCGGTACAGCAGCGAACACTCATTAAAACAATTGCAAAAAGATTGAGAGTTCCCCAGTTTCTGCCTGGAATACCAAAGTTTGTCATGGCATTTGCTTTGGGAGAGATGCATCAGGTTCTTTATGAAAGTGTTTGGGCAACACCAAAAAACGTTTTAGATCAACGTTTTTCCTTCCAATTTCCAGACATCTCGTCTTGTGTTTACGATTTAATGAAGCCAAAATAGAAATGAATTGATGTCAAATTGGCAGATGTCTTTCTTTGGCGTTACTTTTGTCAATAGTTATATAAAAAATTGAAATGGCTAAAACCAACCCTAAAAAAAGCACAACGAAGACAGCACCTAAAAAGAAAGATTCTTCTAGTGATTTTCAAAAGAAGATAGACGAGTTACAGTCAAGTGTTGATAAAGAGAAAGATCAATACCTGCGTCTATTTGCTGAATTCGAGAATTACAAAAAACGCACTTCCAAAGAACGTATAGACCTTTTCAAAACAGCTGCACAAGAACTAGTGACTGCTTTGCTTCCAGTGGTTGATGATTTTGAGCGCGCATTAGTTGAGTTGAAAAAATCAGATGATGCAGACCAGCAACAAGGAGTTGAACTGATTTATAATAAACTATCAGACACACTACGCAATCAAGGATTGTCACAAATGGAGGTTGGTCAAGGTGATGATTTTGATGCGGAACTTCACGAAGCAATTACGCAGATTCCTGCACCAGAAGAAAAATTAAAAGGTAAAATTATTGATGTTGTGGGGACGGGATACAAACTTGGAGACAAGATTATTCGCTATCCAAAAGTAGTCGTCGGGAACTAATACAATACATTCATTATGAAAGAAGACTATTACGATATTCTTGGCGTTTCGAAGTCAGCCTCAGCAGGTGAAATAAAAAAGGCTTATCGCAAAAAGGCAATTCAGTTTCATCCTGACAAAAACCCAGGTGACACACAAGCGGAGCAAAATTTTAAAAAGGCAGCTGAGGCTTACGAAGTGCTCGGAGATCAGCAAAAACGCCAGCAGTACGACCAATTTGGTCATTCTGCTTTTGATGGCAGCCAAGGCTTTGGCGGAGGTGGTATGAATATGGACGATATTTTCAGCCAGTTTGGAGATATTTTCGGCAGCGCTTTTGGCGGTGGCGGTTTTGGCGGTTTTGGTGGTGGCGGAAGGCGTGCCGTAAAAGGAGCCAACCTTCGTGTTCGTGTTAAACTCACTTTAGAAGAATTGGTTTTAGGGGTTGAGAAAAAAATCAAAATCAAACGCAAAGTTCAAGCGCCTGATGCCCGTTTTTCGACTTGTGGCACTTGCAACGGGTCTGGGCAAACTATGCGCATTACCAACACGGTTTTGGGTCGCATGCAAACCGCAACGACCTGTCCCACTTGCGGAGGATCTGGTCAGTCTTTAGTGAACCGTCCAGCAGGCTCCGATGCCAATGGTCTCATTAGTAAAGAAGAAACAGTTGAAGTGACAATTCCTGCCGGAGTAGAGGATGGAATGCAGTTAAAACTTTCCGGAAAGGGCAATGAAGCCCCTGGAAACGGAATAAGTGGTGACATGATTATTCTTATTCAAGTGCTAGAACACAAAACACTAAAACGTGAAGGAGATAACCTTCATATGGATCTTTATATCAGCCTGTCTGAAGCGGTTTTGGGTATCTCCAAAGAGATTCAAGTCATTAAAGGATCTGTTCGCATTCGACTTGATGCGGGTATACAATCAGGAAAAATCCTTCGTTTGAAAGGAAAAGGAATTCCAAGTTTAAATGGCTACGGAACAGGGGATTTGTTGGTGCATGTCAATGTCTGGACGCCACAACATTTATCTAAAGAACAAAAGCAATTTTTTGACGCAATGATGACGGATGAAAACTTTATACCTGATCCTAAAAAAGGTGAAAAGTCTTTCTTTGATAAAGTGAAAGACATGTTTTCCTAAAAAAAAAGTGCGTAAGACGAAATTTATAGTATATTTGGAGCAACTGTAGGATTTACTATAGTTAATTTTTCTTTTTCATAGCAATTTTTTTCCCATCCTTAATTTTATTAAGGGTGGGTTTTATTTTACAATCATTTTGTACTTTAGTTGAATGGAAAGATTTATTGATTTCTTTACTAGAAATTTATCATTTGGGGGGGTTAGCCTCAACATCAAGTTATTTTTAATTTTTCTTTTTGTTTTCTTATCAGCACGGTTCATATTACGACTGTTTAAAAAAATTGTTAGTCGCAACTTCAGCGCCGAACGCCAAGGAAAGTTCAAACCCATTTTTGGTTTTGTAAACTATTCCATCTATTCCATCATTATCTTGTTGGCCTTGCAAAATATGGGCATTGAGCTCACAGCTGTTTTTGCTGCTTCGGCAGCCTTATTGGTTGGTATTGGATTTGCTTTACAAACTTTCTTTCAAGATATTATATCAGGCGTTTTTATCCTCATCGATCAATCTGTGCATGTCGGCGATATCATTGAGGTGGACGGCAAAGTCGGTAAAGTACAAGACATTACTCTGCGCACCACCCGTGCTGTTACCATAGATAATAAAGTACTCATTATACCTAATCACTTGTATTTAACCAATACCCTGTATAATTGGACTGAGAATGGTAAGATAACTAGAGAAAGAGTTAAGGTCAGTGTCGCCTATGGTACAGATGTTGCCCTTGTGAAACAATTATTAACTGACATAGCCCTCGAAAACAAAGCAGTTTTGAAGTCTCCAAGTCCAACAGTTTTGTTTTCGGACTTTGGAGAAAGCAGCCTCGATTTTGATTTGATATTTTCGCTTAACAACAGTTTTAAAGCTGTTCCTGTTCAAAGTGAATTACGATACGAAATCTATGACACCTTTTCAAAGCATAAGATTGAAATTCCTTTTCCACAACGTGTAATACACTCTACATAAAATGGCTATCATTCTACTTATTGAAGATGAAGATAGTATTCGTCGTGTGCTCAAAAAAGTATTGTTGGAAGACAACAGCAATTATCGTTTTATAGAAGCTACAAACGGGGAAGAGGGCATTACTTCCATTGATCAACACACATTTGACCTTATCCTTTGCGACATTAAAATGCCAAAAAAAGATGGCATTGAAGTTTTGAATCATGCAGTTGCAAAAACCCCTCATGTTCCTGTTATTATGATTTCTGGTCATGGAGATCTTGCCACTGCAGTAAAGGCCATGCGTATTGGAGCCTTCGATTACATCTCAAAACCACCCGATTTAAACCATTTACTTTCAACTGTTCGTAGCGCGCTACAACCTAAAAAGTCGGTTGTGGTATCGCAAAATAAAACGATCAAAACAAATGGCAGCCACCAACAAATGATTGGCGAGTCATCAGAGATTCAACATATTCATAGCCTTATTACCAAGGTGGCACCCACGCAAGCTCGCGTTCTTATTCAAGGACCAAACGGCAGTGGAAAAGAACTGATTGCTAACGCAATTCACAGACAAAGTGGTCGCTCAAATGGGCCTTTTGTCGAAGTCAATTGCGCGGCTATTCCCTCCGAACTCATCGAAAGTGAGTTGTTTGGCCATGTAAAAGGCGCTTTTACTTCCGCCTATAAAGAGAGAAAAGGAAAGTTTGAAACAGCTCATGGTGGAACTCTTTTCTTAGATGAAATCGGTGACATGAGCCTTCCAACGCAAGCCAAAGTGCTGCGTGCTTTGCAAGAGCATAAAGTTCAACGTGTGGGAAGTGACAAGGACACTTCTGTTGACGTACGAGTCGTGGCAGCTACCAATAAAGATTTGTTAGAAGAAATCAATGCAAAACGATTTCGCGAAGACTTATTTCATAGACTTGCCGTGATTGAAATCAATGTGCCGCCATTAAACAATCGCCGATCTGACATCCCACTTTTAATTCACTTTTTTAATGGTCAATTAACACCCACTAAAGAATTTTCACCTGACGTGATTGACCAATTACAACAATTGGACTGGTCAGGAAATGTGCGCCAACTACGTAATGTTGTTGAACGCTTACATATTCTGTCTGACTCCACGATTACCGTTGAAGATGTCAATCGTTTTGTTCAACCCTAAACACTTAGTAATGCTCAAAAATTTGATGTCTTATTTCTTTGTGCTGAGCAGTGTGATTTTACCAGCACAAAACATCTCTGATTCCTTGATGCTTTCATCGATCTACAAAACGTCTTTGCTCAATGGGAAAGCATACGATTGGCTCGATCATATGACCAACCAAATTGGAGGAAGACTTTCTGGCTCGCTCAATGCTGAACGTTCAGTCCAATGGGCTAAAGAAGAATTGGAAGATTTAGAACTAGATAAGGTTTGGTTGCAACCCGTTTTGGTGCCAAAGTGGGTGCGCGGTCCTAAAGAGTTTGCACTTATTGAAACAGAACCCGGCGTGACTTTCAACGTCCCGATTACCGCTCTAGGAGGATCGGTAGCTACTCCTTCAGTTGGGTTAAAAGCCGAAGTGATAGAAGTGCAAAATTTTGAGGAACTCGCTGTCTTGGGACGAGAAAATATTGATGGAAAAATTGTGTTTTTTAATCGCCCAATGCAAGCCGATTTAATTAGCACTTTTTCCGCCTACGGCGGTTGTGTAAATCAGCGTTATGATGGTGCTCGTGAAGCAAGTCGCTATGGTGCAATTGGAGTCATTGTCCGATCCATGAACTTACGTATGGACGACTATCCACACACTGGAGCAATGAGCTATGGTGACCAGCCAGTGAGCCAACGCATCCCTGCTGCTGCAATAAGCACCAACGCAGCCGAGAAATTGAGCAATCTTCTGAAAATTGCTCCTAAGCTCAAATTTTTATTTCGCCAGCAGTGTAAGCAGTATGAAGACGTTTTGTCATATAATGTTATAGGTGAGATTACAGGGTCTGAATATCCAGATGAAATTATTCTGGTGGGTGGTCATCTCGACTCTTGGGATATTGGCGATGGAGCTCACGACGATGGAGCTGGCTGCGTGCAGTCTATGGAGGTGTTACGCCTATTTAGGTTGTTAGACTACAAACCAAAACGTACACTTCGTGTTGTACTATTTATGAATGAAGAAAATGGTCTTAGGGGTGGGCGTAAATATGCCGAAGTTGCCACAAGCAAAGGCGAGACTCATATTTTTGCACTTGAGTCAGATGCTGGCGGGTTCAGCCCACGTGGTTTTAACTTTGACACTTCTGATCATGAATTTGCTCAAGTTAAATCTTGGAAGAACTTATTTAAACCATATTTGATTCATTATTTTGAAAAGGGTGGAAGTGGAGCAGATGTTGGCCCACTGAAAACCAAAACCAATGTATTGGCTGGACTGCGCCCCGATTCCCAACGGTACTTCGATCACCATCACGCTGCAACAGACACTTTTGAGGCTGTCAATAAACGCGAACTTGAATTGGGTGCTGCAACCCTGACCTCTCTCATTTATCTATACGACAACTATGGTCTTGTTGGAGGCACCCCTATCGATAGCCATTAACAAGACGTTTTTTCTTTCATATGACAAGCGTTTTGGTGTAATCGATATTAATTTATAAACATTTCTGCCAAAAACATCCATTTCATTATAAGAGGGTGGAGCTCTTTTCATTTTTCATAAAAATGTGTTTTCTTAGGCATTCTGTTTTGATTAGAGCTACTTGTATTTATAAGATGTCTTATTAATTCATGTTCTCTTAAAAGCCACATTCTAGTTCCGTAAATAATCGTTATCAAAATTTTAAAATAAACTTGTTCTAAGCTTTATACAAGACTTATAATACTAATTATGTTTTCTATATTTACTACGTGATTTCTATAGCTTCTTACACCAAAGAATTTTCCTACAACCTTAAGCTTTCCTATCCAGTCATTGTTGGAATGTTGGGGCACACTTTTGTGCAGTTTATCGACAATGTAATGGTTGGCCAACTTGGAACAGCAGAGCTTGCGGCTATTTCGTTAGGGAATAGTTTTATTTTTATTGCGATGTCAGTAGGCATTGGATTTTCTACAGCAATTACGCCTTTGGTTGCCGAAGGAGATGCTGCCAAACGTACAAAAGAAGTAAAATCGATTTTCTATCATGGTATTTTATGGTGTACCGTTTTGGGCGTATTATTGTTTCTAGCGGTGTTTCTTTCAAGAGACATCATGTACCTTATGGGTCAACCTAAAGAAGCTGTAGTACTGGCTTTCCCTTATTTAAAATGGGTCTCTCTTTCTCTTTTTCCGCTGGTTGTTTTTCAGGCATTTAAACAATTCACAGACGGAATGTCACTTACCCGCTACTCCATGTATGCCACAGTACTTGCCAATATTGTGAATGTCGTATTGAACTACGTTTTAATTTTTGGCAAATGGGGTTTTCCAGAATGGGGTGTGACAGGCGCAGCAGTTGGAACCCTAGTTTCTCGTTTGGTTATGCTCGTTGTCATTATTCTTCTTATCCGTTATCACAAAACACTTTCTTTTTACACAAAAGGATTGTTGTATGAAGCATACTCAAAAACGCAAATGCGTAAGCTATTCAGTTTAGGTTTTCCGTCGGCATTACAGATGCTATTTGAGGTTGCATTTTTCACTTCAGCGATTTGGGTTTGTGGTCTGTTAGGCAAAAATGCTCAAGCGGCCAACCAAATTGCGCTAAACATCTCCTCAATGACCTTTATGGTGGCTATGGGACTGAGTATTGCAGCCATGGTTCGTGTGGGCAATCAAAAAGGGTTGGGAGCATATGTAGACCTTCGACGTATCGCTCATTCGGTGTTTCTTCTAACGCTTCTCATTGACATTGTGTTTGCCATCGTATTTATTGTCGCAAAAGATGCTTTTCCATGGCTATATCTTGAATCTTCGACGGCTGCTGATGTTATTGAGGTTGCTGCGATTGCTTCCTCTCTTTTTTGGGTTGCTGCATTTTTTCAGATTTTTGACGGCGCGCAAGTGGTTGCCCTCGGCGCACTTCGTGGACTGCAAGATGTTATTGTGCCTACTTGGATTTGTTTTGCGTCCTACGGTCTAATTGGTTTTACGACCATGGTTTACCTTGGTCTTTACACTCCTCTCGGAGCATTTGGTGTTTGGATTGGTCTGCTCTCTGGTTTGGTCGCATCGTCTATGTTATTGTATCTTCGTTTTAGATATCAAACAAGCAAACTCATTCGTAACAATGGAACAACTCCCTGATTTTTTATTAGCCGATTCTTCACAGTATCCCGATGCAATTTTTGTTATTCACACTAGTTTCCCCCGTTTTGTGATCAACCTTCAAAACGATGAAATCGAGTGGTGGGAGAAGTTTGCTGCTGAAGATAAAGAAGCGGCAACAGAAGAAATGGCACATTGGATTGAAGAGGCTTCACAATTTTATGATCGAGAAATTTCTTCCTACCAATGATTCAGCTAGATGAACAACTTTTTTTATGGCTAAACAATCTTGGTTCGGCCAATTGGGATTGGTTATGGTTGTTTATGACCAATAAATTCAACATGATTCCTCTCTATATAGTGCTTCTCATTGTTTCTTTTCGGCATTTGGGTTGGCAAAAAGGGTTCTTATTTCTTGTGGCCATTGCCTTACTGATTACGGGTACTGACCAAGTGACCAACCTATTTAAGGATGGTTTTGAGCGCTTGCGTCCTTGTCATAACGAAGACATTGCCCCCTTGATGCGCTTAGTCAAAAAGAGTTGTGGTGGAGCCTATGGCTTTTTTTCTGGTCACGCTTCCAATTCTTTTGCCCTAGCTACTTTTTTTACAGTTTTCTTTCGCAAACAATTTCCTGCAATGAAGTGGTTGTTTTTTTGGGCAGCAGTGGTCGCATATAGCAGAGTATATGTAGGCGTTCATTTCCCCTTGGACATTTTTTGTGGTGCTGTGTATGGCATTATGATCGGATGGATTATTGCTCGGATGTCTTTCCGTGTTTTAGAACCTTAGTCACGACGTGATCGTTTACTGGCACATGCTCATTGAGATAGTTGGTGAGTAACGTATACAAATGTCTTCTTGTATTCTTTCCCTCTCTAATTCCATGTGCACGGTTTGGGTAGGCCATCATGTCAAACTGTTTGTTGTGTTTAATGAGTTCATTGGCAACAAGTTCCAAACTCTGGTAGTGAACGTTATCGTCTCCAGTACCATGAACAATGAGCAAGTTTCCTTTCAAGTTTTTTGCATGTGATGTTGCTGCTCCTGCGATATAGTCTTCCATGTTTTCTTGTGGTAGCCCCATATATCTTTCCTGATAAATATTGTCATAGATACGGAAGTCTGACACTGGTGCTACGGCAATCCCTGTTCCATAGAGATCAGGGTATTGGAAAAGCAGATTTAATGTAGAGCTTCCGCCTCCGCTCCAACCCCAAACCGCAGTACGGTTGGCGTCCATATATTCAATCTTTAATACTTCTTGAGTAGCTTCTGCCATATCCAACACGTTGAGAACTCCAATTTTTTTGTAAATGCTTTTTCTCCACTCACTTCCTTTTAAGCACGGAGTTCCGCGATTGTCCAAGTCAACAATGACATAACCCTGTTGTGCCAAAAGGATGTTCCACATCCCAATAAAATGATCTGTAGCCATCTGACTCCAAGGCTCACCATAGACATGGAAAAGGACAGGGTATTTTTGATTTGGATCAAAGTTAGTGGGCTTAATAATACGAACGTCAATGTTTTGCCCTGATGGAGTTTGAACTTCCGTAAAGGAAACCTCAGGCATCTCTAATTCTGCAAGGTTTGAGATAAAATGCTCATTGGTAACCAGATTTTTTACAGTACTGTGATCAGTGATTTTTATCAAATCAACTGTTGATGGCTTGCGTGTGGCACTATTGGTGTGCAGAGCATATTTCCCATCGGGAGACATTTTATACAGATTAATACCTTTCATATTATCAGGGCTGACACGCTCTAGTTTTCCAGAACCGTCTAGGGGAACTCTATAGAGAAAACGTTGTGTGCTGTTTTCTGGTGAAGCGTGAAAATAAAGGTGATCTTTAGTGTTAACAACGATAGATGCAACGTCGTAGTCACCCTCAGTCAATAAGGTCTTTTTACCACTCTTAAAATCGATTTTATATACATGTCGCCAACCGTCAATTTCATTCATCCGTAAAAATGCACGATTGTTATCGATGAGTCTCACTAGGTTCTCACCTCGTTCTCTTGCAGTAATGTCAGGAACTTTTATGTCAACCCATGTGTCTTCATGCTCTTCATAGACCATTTCTAGTTTTTTTGATCGGGCATGAAAAACATAAATTCGTAAACGATTTTGATGGCGATTGATTTGTTGTATAAGCAAGCGTTCCTCATCAATCCATTGCATGCCAGGAATATAGTTTTGCACATGATCTCCAGGCAATGGTATCCAATGTGTTTTTTTCGATTTTAGGTCAACAATGCCTACTTTGGCTGCCGAAGGGTCATCTCCCGCCTTTGGGTAGCGAAGCGGAATGGGACGAGAGTACACGTCGTCCGTGTTGTTGATCATGTAAAATGTGCCAATGCTAGAAGCATCAATATTCCAATAGGCAATAGATTTTCCATCTGGATTCCATCGAAAACCATCACGACAATTAAATTCTTCTTCATAGGCCCAATCAAATGTACCATTGATGATGTCACCACCACCAGAAGTCGTTAGCTGCTCAACTGCACCGCTATCAAAATCTTCGACATAAATGTTCATGTCGTGAACATAACTAACTTGAGAGTTGTCGCTCGAAAACTTTGCAAAGAGTAGGCTTGAGGGAGGAAACTTTTCTCCTAACTGTTTGAGAGCTTTTGTTTTCAGGTCTAGCACCCAATAATCTCCTCTTGTATTTGCACGCCAAACACGTTGACTATTTGTAAATAGCAATAGTTTTGTCTCATCTTCTGAAAAGGTGTAGTCCTCGATAAAAAGCGGATTGTCGCTATGCTCTGGCGTTAACTGATCTGGAGAAATCAAGAGCGTTTTACTGCCGTATTCACTTTGGTTTTCAAAGATAAATTGTCTGCCATACTGATTGGTTTCGATTGTTACGTAAGCCGATCCTCCATGAATCCATTTTATGGGACTTTGTCGCTCTTCATAAAAGGTAGAGCCTGTGTATAAATCATCTATAGTGATGGTCTTATTTTGAGCTGGTAAACTGGCGAGTAGCAAGTTTAGCCCAATAACTATTAGTGTTCTCATTTGTCGTTTTTTAATAAATCTGGGTTACTCTTTTTAAATCGGTTTAAACGTGGGATTGAAATTTGCTTTACATAGGGGTTTTGTGGATTCAATTTTTCAAAATCTTGGTGGTATTCCTCTGCTTTGTAAAAAGAAGTAAATGGTTGAATTTCTGTAACAATAGGGTTGGGAAATGTTTTTTCTTCGGTCAATGTCTGAATGTAGTCGTTGATCAGTTTACGCTCTTCATCACTTTTGTAAAAGGCGATGGAGCGGTATTGTGACCCCGAATCTGGACCTTGTCTATTTTTTGTTGTGGGATCATGCGAACTAAAAAAAACAACAAGCAGGGTTTTGAAATTCACTTTATTGGGGTCATAATAGACTTCGACTGTCTCTGCGTGTCCAGTTCTTCCAGTTCCAATTTGTTGATAGTTTGGGTTTTTTGTTTTTCCTCCAGCATAGCCAGAAACGACTTTGGTAACCCCATAGACACTTTCAAAAATTGCTTCTACACACCAAAAGCAGCCTGAAGCAAAATAGGCTGTTTCGTATTGTTGGAGATTTTTAGCATTTGGCAAATAAGCAGATTTTTCTCGATCAACACTAGATGATGGTCCAATGTGACTAGATACCAAAAAAATATAAATTATTCCCAAGAAGGGGTAGGTTATATAGGTTCTCATGAGAATGAAATTTTTTCTAATCTACAAAGATTGTGCAAAAGCTGTCATTTTTTTAGTAAACTTTTTCCAACTTCTTTGTTCGAGGTACTCCTTAAAATCTTTTTCTTCGGGGAGCTTTGCGTTTATCACAGAAAAAATTCCATTTGCAATTGCATGAGCGTAAGGCGAAACAATTTTGGCGACAGGTGGTGCTAATCCTTCTGCTAATCCTCCGACATCAGTCACGACCATCGGACGATGAAAATGAAGTGCCATGGGTGTAATTCCACTTTGACTTGCTGATTGATAAGGTTGCACAACACAATCAGAGGCCGAAAACCAAACACTTACATCCTTGTCTTCAATATAAGATGTGTGAAAGCTGATATTGTTTTCAAGATCTAATGTTTTTATCTTCTTTAAATAAGGTTCAATTGACGTGTAAGCCTCCCCAACAATTAAAAGTTGAACGTTTGGTAATTTACCTCTGAGTTCTGCAATAGCGTCAATGAGTACTTCAACCCCTTTATATTTCCGAAGTAGTCCAAAAAACAATAAGACTGGAGCATTTTTATTTAATCCTAAAATGGTTCGTGCTCTTGATTTTTCAATTTTTGAAGGAAGACCTTGGTTTACGGGGTGGGGGTGTGTAACGACCGTTTTCTGTGTCTTTCTTTGTAATTGCTGAGTCACATTTTCGGAGAATGACAGCAACCCGTCTTGCGAACCTAAAAAGTAGCGAAGTAACGCAGACTCACCCATTTTTGGTTCATGTCCTTTGGCATTGTCGACTATTGCAATTCTCGTGAAGGATTTCAGTAAACGTGCAATAGTGCCTAAACATGGACTAAGAAATGGCGTCCAATAACGAAAAATGATCAGAGATGGTGAAAGTTTATTGATCAATTTTGACGTGTTAACCCAAGTTTTTGGTCGCAAAGAGTCTATGGTTCTTTCAATGTCAAGGTCATAGGGTTTCTCTTTGCTGCTAAATTGTGTTTTTCCTGGAAATAATGCGTTAGGGTACATTCGTGAAAATGTAAAAATCTTGACGTCATGCCCTTGTGATAAAAGTGTATATGCTAATGATTCGTTAGTGTCAGCGATGCCACCCCGGTATGGATGTGCGGGACCAATGATTACAATCATGACGACTCAATAAGCACCCATTCCCCTTTTATAAGTAATGGTTCTGCTTGTTTAAACTTAACAGTTTTTCGCTCTCCTGAAACGACGTTTTGGATTTCAACACGTTCATTTCGTCCAATCTTTGGTCGTTCACGAACAACGGTTTCTATGGTTTCTCTTTGTTGTTGTCCAGCTCTTGCTCCCACTTGACGATTTCGCATTGCCATTTCATCGCTGTTTAAAACTTCTTCTTTTGAAGTTTCCATATTCTGCTTTCGTCGAACATTCCGAGCTTCTCGAATAGGTTGAGCGTTTCGTGAAGGAAGTTCACCTTTGAACAAGAAAGAAATAATATCTCTATTGATTTTATCGATCAGGTTTTTAAACAGCTCAAACGCTTCAAACTTGTAGATCAACAAGGGATCTTTCTGTTCGTGGACAGCCAATTGAACGGATTGTTTAAGTTCATCCATTTTTCGAAGATGCTCTTTCCATGCCTCATCAATTATAGCTAAGCTAATATTCTTTTCGAAGTCGTCTATTAGCTGAGTTCCTTTGGAGTCGTAAGCGTTTTTAAGATTTGTGACAACATTAAGCGTTTTCTTTCCGTCTGTAAATGGCACAACAATTCTCTCAAACTTATTGGTTGGGTTTTCATAAACATCTTTAATAACAGGATACACCTGTTCGGCACTTTGTTTTGTTTTGCTCTGAAAATGTTCATAGGCAGCATCGTAAACCTTATCAACTAAGCTGTTGACGTCTTGGGTTTCAAATTCTTCAGCATTGACAGGGGAACTAATGGAAAAGAAGCGGATCAATTCAAACTCAAAGTTTTTAAAGTCTTTGGCTTCGAGATTTGTTTCAACAATTCCCTCGGCGGTATCGTAAATCATATTTGCGATATCTACCTTGAGTCGCTCTCCTTTAAGAGCGTGTTTACGACGTTTATAAACTACTTCACGTTGTGCGTTCATCACATCATCATACTCCAGCAATCGTTTGCGAATTCCAAAGTTGTTTTCTTCGACTTTCTTTTGCGCTCGTTCAATAGATTTGGTCATTAAAGAATGTTGAATAACTTCTCCCTCTTTGACGCCCATACGGTCCATCATCTTCGATACTCGATCTGATCCGAATAATCGCATGAGGTTATCTTCTAGCGAGACATAAAACTGTGAGCTTCCTGGGTCGCCTTGACGCCCTGCACGCCCACGAAGCTGACGGTCAACACGTCTCGAGTCATGACGTTCGGTTCCAATGATAGCGAGTCCACCTGCTGTTTTGACTTTATCATTGATCTTAATGTCAGTTCCTCGACCAGCCATGTTTGTTGCGATGGTAACGATACCTGCATCACCAGCTTCAGCAACGATATCTGCTTCTTTTTTATGGAGTTTTGCGTTGAGTACGTTGTGCCTCACGTTTTGACGTTGCAGCATTCGACTTAATAGTTCAGAAATTTCAACTGATGTCGTACCAATTAATACTGGACGTCCTTCTGTAGAAAGTTGGGTAACCTCGTCAATAACAGCGTTGTATTTCTCACGTTTTGTTTTGTAAATCAAATCATTTTCGTCATTCCTTGCAATAGGTCGATTTGTTGGGATTTCAACAACATCGAGCTCGTAGATTTCCCAAAACTCACCAGCTTCTGTGACTGCTGTACCTGTCATGCCCGCGAGCTTCTTGTACATCCGGAAATAGTTTTGCAGGGTGATTGTTGCGAAAGTCTGAGTAGCAGCTTCAATTTTGACATTCTCTTTTGCCTCAATAGCTTGATGTAGACCATCAGAATAGCGACGACCTTCCATAATTCTACCTGTCTGTTCATCGACAATCTTCACTTGATTGTCCATAACGACATAAGCAATGTCTTTCTCGAACAGGGTGTATGCTTTAAGAAGTTGATTCAGAGTATGGATTCGCTCACTTTTTATACTAAAGTCCTTGAATAAGGATTCTTTTTCCTCGGCTTCTTGCTCGATATCTAGTTTCTTACTTTCAATTTTTGCAATTTCTGCACCTAGGTTGGGAAGAACGAAAAAGTCAGCAGCGTTTTTACTGTCTGACAAATGCTCTACTCCTTTGTCGGTAAGCTCAATCTGGTTGTTTTTTTCGTCGATAACAAAAAACAGTTCTGCATCAACCTTGGGCATTTCGCGGTTGTTGTCTTGCATATATTGTCCTTCTGTCTTTTGCAAGAGTTGACGAACTCCTTCTTGACTCAAAAACTTGATTAAGGCCTTGTTTTTTGGCAACCCTCTAAAAGCGCGCAACAACAAAAACCCACCATCTTTGGTGTTTCCTTCAGCAATCAGTTTTTTGGCATCAGCCAACACTGAATTGATGTATTGGCGTTGGTTTTGTACAAGTTGCGCAATTTTTGGCTTAAGATCAGTAAACTCATGGCGATCTCCTTCGGGAACAGGTCCAGAAATAATAAGAGGTGTTCTTGCGTCGTCAATTAAAACTGAGTCAACTTCATCAACAATAGCAAAGTTGTGCTTGCGTTGCACCATGTCTTCGGCTGAGTGCGCCATATTATCTCTCAAATAGTCAAAGCCAAAGGCGTTATTGGTGCCATAAGTTACATCGGCTTGATACGCTTTTCGGCGAGCTGGAGAGTTTGGTTTATGGTAATCAACACAATCGATACTAAGACCGTGAAACTCAAACAATGGCGCCATCCATGCGCTATCTCTTTTTGCTAGATAATCATTGACGGTAACCAAATGCACACCTTTACCAGTAAGTGCATTTAAATAAACTGGCAGGGTAGCAACCAAGGTTTTTCCTTCCCCAGTTTGCATTTCTCCTATTTTTCCTTTGTGCAATATGATACCGCCGATAAGCTGAACGTCATAATGAACCATGTTCCAAGTCACTTGTTTTCCGGCCGCATCCCATGAGTTTGCCCATGTTGCATTCTCCCCGTCAATTTTTACATATGCTTTAGTTGACGATATTTCCCTGTCAAAAGCGTTTGCGGTTACCTTTATGTTAGCGTTGTTGGTAAAACGTTTGGCAGTTTCTTTGACTACGGCAAAGGCAGCGGGTAGAATTTCGTCGAGTAGTAGCGCTACATCTTCATCAGATTTTGTCTCTAACCTGTCAATCTCCGTATATAATTTTTCTTTTTCATCGATGTTTTCGTTTACATCGATTTGGGTTTGTACTGCTCCAATTTCTTTTTGAAAGGCTGCGCGAACATTCTGTATTTTCTTCTTAAACTCAAAGGTTTTTTCTCGAAGTTCGTCGTTTGAAATATCTAAAAGAGCTTGTTCCTCTTTTAAAATTTCAGAAACAATAGGGTGGATGGATTTTAAATCTTTTCGAGATTTGTCTCCAACAAATACGCTTAAAACACGATTTAAAAGGCTCATATTTTTTGACTAGGACATCAAAAATAAGGAAAAAAAGGTCGTTATAGACCTTAAAAAAGTGCAAGTGTTAATTAATACTCATCTTCATTCCAAAGATAATCCTCATCGGTTGGATAATCAGGCCATATTTCATCGATAGATTCGTAAATTTCACCTTCGTCTTCAATGGCTTGGAGGTTTTCTACGACCTCAAGAGGAGACCCCGTGCGTATCGCAAAATCAATCAATTCATCTTTATTCGCTGGCCATGGGGCGTCACTTAGATAAGATGCAAGTTCTAAAGTCCAGTACATAGCTTACTTTATTAGAGTTGCAAAAATAAATTTTTAGATGAATTATGCAAGCAAAAACTTCATATTCTTGGAATCCACTTAACTTCATCATTGTCAGTGTCTTTGCATATTTTTCTAGCAAGACAAAACAAATAATCAGAAAGTCGATTGAGGTAAATAAGTCCAACACTGTCTACATAAGCACTTTTTTCAAGCGTAACAGTGAGTCGTTCGGCTCTTCTGCATACACATCGTGCGAGATGTGCATAAGAAGAAACGGTGTTTCCACCAGGAAGAATAAAATGTGTCATTGGGGGTAGTTTAGAAACGATTTTATCGATACACTTTTCTAACCATTTAACATCTTTATCGTTGATTTTTTCAAGGGGTAATTCAGCCAACTCGGAGTCAACTGCAAGCATAGCACCAAGAACAAAAAGATGATTTTGGATAACGATCAAATCTTTTTGACAATTGTCATCTTCAATATTACTTACAATAATGCCAATCCAAGCGTTGAGCTCGTCAACAGTTCCATAGGTTTCAATCCGAAGGTGACTTTTCGATACACGCTCACCTCCATAGAGGGAGGTCATGCCATGATCACCAGTTTTAGTGTATATTTTCATACCAAAAAACCACGAGTACGTGGCGTGTTTTTTTTGCTAATTTAGTAAGTTAATTTATATAACTACCTATAAATCAGTTTTTTTACGTGCGAATGCGAGTAAAAGAAGTAGTCCCGAAATAAGCAAAGAGAGGCGTCCAATGTAATCTCCATACTTGACATAAAATGTAAAAATGTTTTGCGGATAAATGGTTGCAGAGATTGCGCTTCGTTCTAGATATGGAATTTGTTGCGTAATTTCACCACGAGGATCAATGATAGCAGAAATTCCAGTATTTGCAGATCGAACAACTGGCAATCTAGTTTCGATAGCCCTCAATTTAGTATAACTCAGTAACTGGCGATGGCCAGGTGTTTCTCCCCACCAAGCATCGTTTGTCATTACTGCCAAAAGCTGTGCGCCATTGCGAACAAACCCTGTGACAAATGAACCGTATACGGATTCGTAACAAATGATAGGAGCAAGACGAGTGCCATTGTTGGCTTCAAAAACTTTCCGTTCGGAATCTGTAGCACGAGTACTAACCGTTCCGCCCAAATCAATCATAATATTGCCCAGTATTGGTTCAATGATGTTTTTGTATGGAAGGTTTTCAACGCCGACAACAAGTTTAGATTTATGATAGACTTGTAAGGGGCCGTTTCCACTCAAAAATGCGCTATTATAAAAATCAACCCATTTTGTGTCATATTGGTTAGAAGAAACTGTTTTGTTAGCTTCATCATAAATGTTGTAAAATTGAATACCGGTTAATAATTGTGTTTGGCTTGACTCGCCTAAACTTTCTTCGATTACTTTGTGTAAAGTACTCGACTGAAAACGCGGTAAATACACTCCATAGCCCTCAGTAAAATAGGTCTCAGGAGCAAGAATGATATCCGTTGAAGGTTTTATGTGTGGTGAAACCAAACGAAAGAGGGATTTGCATTGTTCTAAATCTGACGTCACAAACTTTTCGTTGTAGGGATCAATATTTGGTTGCGCAATCACCACTTCCATTGATTTTTCAGTTTGTGCGTTGTATGAATTGTAAATCAATAAAGAAATGGAAATAGGAATAGCAATGCTCACTAGGGCATAAGCTGCAATTCGAGTATTGAATGTGTTGTGAAGTGTAGCCTTAAAAAACAATATGTTTACAATCCAAATCCATAGACTACCACCAAACACTCCCGTGTATTCGTACCATTGTATCCATAAAGTTGATTCGGAAAAGACATTGCCTAGCTGCAACCAAGGCCATGAAAACTCCCAATGTTGATGAAGAAGTTCGAAGCTCATCCAAAAAGTGGTGACAAATAACAAGCTGCTTTTTGGCGAAAGTTTTTGATAGATATAGCGAGCCATCATAAAAACCAACGTCATCAGTGTGGTATTGACAATGACTGCAAACCACATCCCAAAAGCAGAAGCATTCCATATCCACCATGATGTGCCCAAATTCCAAATAAAGAAAGCGAGAAATATTAAGCCATAAAATGTTCTTTTATTTAGACTAGCATTACTAAACAAAATGTGTAATAAAGGAACAAAGGCAACAAAAATGAGGATGGGAAATCCGTCAATAGGCCATGCGAATGTGAGTAATAAACCACTAAACACACTTTTTAATAAGTTCCTTTTCATCGTTTCAAAGATAAAAAATGTATATTTAGATGATGTCATTCTCTTTCTTATCTTCGTTTTATGAAAGTAATTCCTAACATTTTTACGCTAATTAACGCTGTATTTGGTTGTGTTGCACTTTATTACATTGGCGATTCACAGTTTGTAGCTGCAACTTTTTGTATTCTTTTCGCTGCTATTATGGATTTACTTGATGGTTATTTCGCTCGTTTGTTAGGCGCGACAAGCGAATTGGGTGCTCAGCTCGATTCCTTGGCGGATGTTATCAGCTTTGGTGTTGTACCGGGTGCTTTAGCAATGACTCTGTTGTCCACTCTTCATTTAGAGCTTCCGTGGATATTTTTTGGATTTGTCATCACTTTGGGGTCTGTTTACCGTTTAGCAAAATACAATATCAGCCCTGAAAATCGTGAGTATTTTACAGGACTTCCAACCCCTGCAAATGCCCTTTTTTGGATTGGAATTCCTCATCTAAATCTTTCGATAAGCATCATGACTTTACTCTTTATTGTTGCATTATCTACCTTTCTACTAAATAGTAGAATAATATTCATCAAAATCGGAATAAAAAAATCATTTTTGAGTTTGAGTTTTATAGCAACATTGATCATTGCATCCCTTATACTTGGGCTTAGAATGGGACTTGGGGCAATAAGTGGCGTTGTTGTTCTTTACGTAGTGTTTTCGACTATTCAAACAGTAATCATTCGATTTAGAAATTAAGTTTTTTCTTACGAAGCTCAAAGTTTTGTCCGAGATAGACTTTTCTTACGATTTCATCAGCTGCTAAGTCTTCAGGTTTTCCAGCTTTTAATATACGCCCTTCAAACATGAGGTAAGTGCGATCTGTTATTGCAAGAGTTTCTTGGACATTATGATCAGTGATTAGGATTCCGATATTCTTCTTTTTGAGATGAGCAACGATTTTTTGAATATCCTCAACAGCGACAGGGTCAACTCCTGCAAATGGTTCGTCCAAGAGAAGGAAACTGGGATCAGTAGCTAAAGCTCTAGCGATTTCTGTTCTTCTGCGCTCACCTCCAGATAACAAATCTCCGCGGCTTTTACGTATTGCAGTCAAACTAAATTCTTCCAAAAGTGATTCTGTTTTTTCTTGTTGATCTTTTTTGTTAAGCTTTGTGAGCTCCAGAACACAACGAATATTATCTTCCACGCTAAGTTTTCGAAATACAGAGGCCTCTTGTGCTAAGTACCCAATACCGTTTTGAGCACGTTTATACATCGGGTAAGCGGTTATGTTTTTGTTTTCTAGAATAATATCACCTAAGTTCGGTTTGATAAGGCCTACAATGGTGTAGAATGAAGTTGTTTTTCCTGCTCCATTTGGCCCAAGAAGGCCAACAATTTCCCCTTGATTTACTTCGATACTGACATTGTCGACGACTTTTCGTTTGCCGTATGTTTTCGTGATGTTATTTGCGGATAGTTTCACAATAAAAGTTTAGTTTTTCTTTTTCTTTGCCATGTTCTTTATCACTCTTTTGGAAATAAAAATACTCAACTCATACAGGATCAAAACAGGGATAGCAACAATGATTTGGCTTGCTACGTCGGGTGGAGTAATAACTGCTGATAAAAACATCACAAGAACAAGTGATATTTTACGGTATTTACGCATCAATTCAGGCGTGACTAAACCAACTTTAGTTAAAAAATAAATTAATATTGGAAGCTCAAAAATAAGACCTGATGCTAGAACAGAAGCCCTAATCAACGCGGTGTAGCTGCTCAAGTCAAAATCATTAAAAACTTCTGAGCTAACTGTGTAGGTTCCTAAAAAACGAACAGAAAGAGGAGTCACAACATAGTAACCAAACAACACACCCATAAAAAAAAGCAGAGATGAGACTCCAATAAACCCACTGGCAGTTTTTCTTTCATATGTATACAAGCCAGGGCTGATGAATTTCCAAAACTGATAAATGACATAGGGAAAAGCAATAACAAACCCCAATGTGATTGAGGTCCAAATGTGTGCGGAAAATTGCCCAGCCATTGTGCGACTTTGTATTCTGAATGGCAGTTCACTGATACAGAAACTGTCATCAAAACCAAGGAAGTTTGATACCTGGCAGAGCAAACGATAGGTGAGGAAGTCGTTATTTTTAGGTCCAAACAATAGGACGTCAAAAACAAAATCTTTTGCAACAAAAGCAGCAACACCAGCTAAAAGTATGGCAATGACAGATCGTAAGAGATGCCAACGCAAATCTTCCAAGTGATCCAAAAAAGACATTTCTTTTGCAGCCATCAATTGAGCCCTTCGTTAAGTAAATTGTGAAGATGAACAATCCCAGAATACACCCCATTTTGCATAACCAACAATTGGCTAATATTGTTTTTCTGCATGATATTTAATGCTTCGGAGGCAAGTATCTCGGCATCAATTTGTTTAGGATTTTCGTTCATAATGTCTTTTGCTTGTAATGAGCTCAAATCTGTTGTTTTAGCGAGGATCCTACGGATGTCTCCGTCAGTGATGATCCCACAAACCTTACCGTTATCTATGACGGCCGTTGCTCCAACAAGCTTCTCTCCAATTTCGATAATCACCTCACTCAAATTGGTATCAGGATCTACAGATGGAATGTAGTTGTTGTTCAGAAGTTGTTTTACTTTTAGATAAAGTGCTTTCCCCAACGATCCACCTGGGTGAAATTGAGCAAAATCGTTTTTACCAAAACCACGCATTTCAAGTAAACAAATTGCTAAGGCATCTCCCATAACGAGTTGAGCTGTTGTGCTAGTGGTTGGGGCTAAATTGTTTGGACAAGCCTCACGTTCAATAGCAACATTGAGCACATGGTCTGATTGTTTTGCTAAGAAGGAATCTGTGTTTCCAGTCATTCCAATCGTAGTATTTCCTAAGTTTTTTACTAGCGGAACCAGTGCTTTTATTTCAGGCGTATTACCACTCTTAGATATAAAAAGGACGACATCCTCATTCGCGATCATTCCCAGATCGCCGTGAATGGCATCTGCTGCGTGCATAAACATGGAGCGTGTTCCTGTCGAATTTAACGTGGCTGTAACTTTCATGCCAATTAAGGCGCTTTTTCCGATCCCTGTGATAACAAGTCGAGCCTGTGATTTATGAATAAGATGAATTACCCGGACAAAATCATCGTTAAGTAGTGCCTTTAGGTTGGCAACTGCCGAACTTTGATTTTCAAAACATTTTTTAGCAATTTCGAGAATATTGGATTTTGAATTCAAAGTTTGTTGATTCTGTATGATTTGAAAAATTAAAGCGTATATTTATGATACAAATGTACAAAATACCCTTGATAGGTGAATGAAAGTTCTGATTCGTATAACATAAAGGCATCACTCAAACATTTTTTTGGTTTTTCTACTTTCCGAGGACTCCAAGAAGAAGTAATAAACACCCTACTTTCAGGCAAAGACACTTTTGTGATTATGCCAACAGGTGGCGGAAAATCGTTATGTTATCAGCTACCTGCTCTAATACTTGGAGGAACGGCGATTGTTGTTTCACCACTAATTGCTTTGATGAAAAATCAAGTTGATGCGATTCGTGGAATTTCGAAACAAGATGGTGTTGCACATGTTTTAAATTCTTCACTGAACAAAACACAAGTCCAAGTCGTTAAAAATGATATCAAAAGTGGTGTCACAAAACTATTGTATGTTGCTCCAGAATCATTGACAAAACAAGATTACGTTGATTTTTTACGATCTGTCTCCATCAGTTTCATGGCCGTTGATGAAGCCCATTGCATTTCAGAATGGGGACATGATTTCCGACCTGAATACCGTAATTTAAGAGGGATTATAGACCGTATTGGCGAAAAAACACCTGTTATTGGGCTCACAGCTACCGCTACTCCAAAGGTGCAAGAGGATATTTTGAAAAACCTTCGAATTTCTGACGCCACAACTTTTAAAGCATCCTTTAACCGGCCCAATTTATTTTACGAGGTTCTCCCAAAAACTGAACAGGTTGATCGTGATATTACCGCTTTTGTTAAGAAAAACGAAGGCAAGTCTGGAATTGTATATTGTCTTTCTAGAAAACGTGTCGAAGAACTTGCACAAGTCCTTCAAGTCAATGGGATAAAGGCTGTGCCTTATCATGCCGGATTAGACACAAAACAAAGGGTTCGAAATCAAGACATGTTTTTAATGGAAGAAGCTGATGTTGTCGTAGCCACTATTGCATTTGGAATGGGTATTGATAAGCCAGATGTGCGCTTTGTCATCCACCATGATATTCCCAAAAGTATTGAGAGTTATTACCAAGAAACAGGTCGTGCAGGTCGTGATGGGGGTGAGGGACACTGTCTCGCATTTTATGCATACAAAGATATTGAGAAGTTAGAAAAATTCATGTCTGGCAAACCAGTCGCTGAACAAGAAATAGGATTTGCATTACTCCATGAAATGGTTGCCTATGCAGAGACTTCGATGTCACGCCGTAAATTTATACTTCATTATTTCGGCGAGGAATTCGATGAAAAAAACGGGCCTGGCGCTGAAATGGACGATAATACACGAAATCCAAAGCCGAGGAAAGAGGCCCAAAAACAAGTTGAGCTACTTCTGTCGATAGTCAAGAAAACGGCGCAACAATATCGCTTTAAAGAAATTGTGAATATTTTAGCAGGTGTAAAAAATGCACTTTTAATTTCTCATCTCGCCACTGAAAAAGATTTTTTCGGCTCAGGATCAAACTACACCCCCTCTTATTGGCGAGCACTTATACGTCAATTGTTGGTTGCTGGTCTTCTTCAAAAAGAAATAGAAACTTACGGCGTAATCAAACTCACTGCTAAAGGAGAGAAATTCCTTAACAAGCCACATTCGTTTTTCATGACCGAAAACCATGAATATGAACTGAACTCATCTAGTGGTTCAGCTAAAACAGGCTTGAATATTTTTGATAAAAAACTTCATAAAGAGCTTATGAAAGAGCGAAAACGCGTGGCAGAAAAATTTGATGTCCCGCCTTTCGCTGTTTTTCAAGAGCCTTCCATCGAAGATATGCTGTTGAAATACCCCGTAACAATTGAAGAGTTGAAAAATATTCATGGAGTTGGAGAAGGAAAAGCGATGAAGTTTGGGGCTTCTTTTGTCAAGTTGATTAAAAACTATTGTGAAGAAAACGATGTCATCCGCCCTCAAGATATTGTCATAAAGAGTACGGGTGCTAACTCAACACTTAAACTATATATCATTCAAAATATCGACCGTAAATTGCCATTAGAGGACATTGCTGATGCGAAAGGAATGGATCGTGGCGTCTTTATAAAAGAAATGGAAACCATTGTGTTTTCAGGAACAAAATTAGATATTGGCTATGAAGTAGATGCTCTTTTTGACGAAGATCAACAAGAGGAGCTGAGTGAATACTTTATGGAAGCGGAAACTGATGATATCCAAGCAGCTTTTGAAGAATTTGATGGAGAATTCGAGGAAGATGATCTTCGTATTTTTCGCATTCGATTTATGAGCGAAGTAGCAAATTAACCACCTATCTTTCCCTATATTTGCCGCCAAATTGATTTTTATGCAAGACGACGGAATCTACGCGATTATTCATACGCCAAAAGGAAAAATAACTCTCCAACTCACTTATAAACAAACCCCCGGTACAGTCGGAAATTTTGTTGGACTCAGCGAAGGACTTCTTAAAAACGAAGTGTCCAAAAAAGATGTACCTTACTATGACGGTTTGAATTTTCATAGGGTAATCCCAGATTTTATGATTCAAGGCGGATGTCCGCAAAGATCGGGTGTAGGAGGCCCTGGTTATCAATTTGATGACGAAATTGACAACACACTTCGTCACGACCGTCCAGGAATACTTTCTATGGCTAACGCTGGTCCTGGCACAAATGGCAGTCAATTTTTTATTACCCACTTAGCTACTCCATGGTTAGATGGTAAGCATACTGTTTTTGGACATGTGGTAGAAGGACAAGAAATCGTTGACTCGGTTGACCAATCTGATCAAATAGAAAAGATAGAAATTCAACGTGTTGGAGACGATGCGCAAGCATGGGATGCAATTGAAGCTTTTCAAAGCTTTACGAAAAACTCTGACAAGCGGGTCGAAGAGAAAAAAGAACAGCAAGCAAAAGAAATTGAGAAGGTGAGCAAAGGATTTAAGCAAACAGACTCTGGTTTACGTTATCAAATCATTCAGTCTGGAGATGGAGCTCAAGCTTCAGCAGGCCAAAAAGTTTCGGTACACTATAAAGGACAATTACTCGATGGGACTGTGTTTGACTCCTCTTATAAACGTCAAGAACCAATTGAATTTGTATTGGGTCAAAGACAAGTTATAGCAGGTTGGGACGAAGGAGTTTCGTTACTCAAAGTTGGTGATAAAGCACGTTTTGTAATCCCTTCTGATCTAGCTTATGGATCAAGTGGCGCAGGCGGCGTAATTCCTGCCGATGCCACTTTGATTTTCGATGTGGAATTGGTAGCTGTAAACTAGTTTTTCCACTTGATATTACAGCCAATGCTCGGCTTCTGAGTTGCTGAAATTTCAGTATGATTTAGTATAGAGTCTAATGCTGATCGCATATCTTTCCCTGTAACGGGAATCCCATTTTCAGGTCTAGAATCATCAAGTTGACCTCTGTATACCAGTTTCTGGTTTTTATCGAAAATATAAAAGTCAGGCGTGCAAGCAGCGTCATAGGCGCGAGCAACTTGTTGCGTTTCGTCATATAAATAAGGAAAAGAAAAACTCTCTTCCTGAGCAACTTTGGCCATAAGTTCTGGAGAGTCATCAGGATAATTTTCGACATCATTACTAGAGATAGCTACAAATCCAAATCCTTTACTTTGGTAGTTGTTAGCGAGCTCAGCGATTCCCGAAAAGACATGTTTCACAAAAGGACAATGATTGCAAATGAACATTACTACTGTCCCTTGGTCACTGTGAATTTGATGAAAAGAAAGCGTATCACCACTTACAGTGTCTAATAATTTAAAATCAGGTGCATGAGTGCCCAAAGGCAGCATGTTTGATGGTGTACGTGCCATGTTTTTTTTTACAAAAATACAAAGATCAATTGTTTAATTCTTTGAGGCTCTTATTGATGTCATTATCACTGCTTTGTTATTCGTTACTGATGCTCTCATTATGCTCATTCATTATAACAACAAGCTCATTAAAACAATCGCGAAAATTCTCAAAAGAGTCTTTGTAAAGATGAATGGATTGTCGAAAAAAATTAGGGTTTTCTTGACTTGACTTGATGTCTTTTATGCTTTGTGTAAGCTTTAAATAATATTGACCCGAACGGTTTTCATAAACGTCAAAAAAATAGGTTTTGTGCCGGTTTTTAAACTGCGACATGCTACCGGCTTACGGTACTCTTTATCTTGATTCATTAGGACTGTGATTTGGATGTTAAGTCTAGTAAAAGTAGATTTTTTGGACGAAATAGCAAATATTTACAGCTGTTTTTGATGTAAATCGGCATAATGCCCAGGTTCTTTTATCAACGTCTTGTGTGTTCCAAATTGATCGACCTTACCCTCGTTTAAAACGAGAATGTAATCTGCATTTTTTGCTGACGAAATACGATGGCATACAACAATCATTGTGATGTCGTTCGTTATGTTTTCTAGATTGTTTAGAATCAATTCTTCGGTTTGTGTATCGACAGCCGATAATGAATCGTCAAGTAATAGTATTTTCGGTTTTTTAATCAACGCTCGAGCTATAGACATCCTTTGTTTCTGTCCGCCAGAAAGGGTAACTCCTCGCTCTCCAACCCTTGTTTGGTAACCCATGGAAAAATCCACGATACTATCGTGTACTGCAGCATTTTTAGCAGCTTCTTCGATCTCGCTTTGGGTTGCTTCTGCGTTTCCAAACTTAATATTGTTTTCTAGTGTATCTGAAAACAAAAATGCTTCTTGAGGAACGCAACCAATATAGCCTCTCAATGCGCTCAAATCAAGCTTTTTCACATCTACACCACCAACTCGTACGATCCCAGAACTTGGATCGAACATTCGTGTAATTAAGTTAATCATGGTGGTTTTTCCACCACCAGTTCGACCAAGTACTGCGAGTGTTTTACCAGACTCAAGGCGGAAATTAATGTTTTTAAGCGCTTCTTCTCTTCCATCGCCGTAGGTGAAACATACGTCTTGAAACTCTATGCTAAAAGAGTGAGTAGGTAGCGCTTTTTTGGGACTTACAATTTCGGGTTCTTGTCCCAGAAATTCATTGATTCTCTTTTGTGATGCTTCAGCTTGTTGTATAATAGAAGTAACCCAACCAACAGTTGCCACTGGCCAGGTGAGCATATTGATATAGATGATAAATTCTGCGAGTGTACCGAGTTCAATTTCACCATTAATAAATTGTTTCCCTCCTATAAAAATCACGAGAACATTTGAGAGACCGATAAGTAAAATCATGAGTGGAAAAAACCATGCTTGTACATGAACAAGACTCATGTTTTTTGACATGCTTCCTTCCGCAAGAGTTCCCATTTGTTCATTTACTGTTGATTCAATGGCGGTGGCTTTTATCACGCCAATGCCACTAAACATTTCTTGGGCAAAAGCCGAAAGTTTTGATAGGTATTCTTGTACAATGGTACTGCGTTTATGAATGGATCGGCTCAATTGATAAATTGCAAGTGATAACAAGGGAAGGGGTGCCAACGAATATAAGGTGAGCATAGGTGCGACACTCACCATGTAGCTAATGACAATTATAAATAGAGAAATGGTATTGATACTATACATAAGTGCTGGCCCAAAATACATGCGCACTTTAGAGACGTCTTCACTAATTCGATTCATCAAGTCTCCTGTGCGGTTGTTCTTGTAAAAGCCTAGACTTAATCTCTGGTAATGCTGATAGATTTCATTTTTTAAGTCAAACTCGATAAAACGTGAAACATTTATAATAGTTTGACGCATTATAAAAGTGAAGCCTCCAGCTAGAATGGCAGCCCCTATAATGAACCCAATGTTTTTAATTAGAATTTGTTTGGTGTTTTCCAAGTCAGCAGAAGGATCGGTCAGATATTGGTTGATTTGGGTGATGGAATCTCCTACTAAACTCGGAGCTACGACAGCAAAAACTTTTGCAGCAATAGTAAAAAACATACCCAGTACAAGTCGAATACGATATTTATACAAGTATTTATTGAGGTATTGAAGTGATCGCACGAGCTATTAAATTTGATAACAAAGATAGTTGCAAGATTTAATTTATAGATTGTCTTTTTCTAAACTTTAATAAATGTACTTTTGCACGGTACTTTAAAACTCTTTGAAATGCTGACACGTCGACATCTTCGTATAAAAGTAATGCAACAACTTTATGCTAGCACAATGAGTCAGCCATTTGACCTTAGAGTTTCCGAAAAGGAATTGCGCAATAGCAATGAAGGTTTCTATCAACTTTATATTTTATTGTTAAATGTGTTTGGTGAAATTCAGTCCTGCGGCCAATCTTTACAAGATCACATAAAGAAACAATATCTCTCAGCAACTCCAAACGAGCTAAGCCCAAAATTTTTTTCCAATCGTGCAGTAGCGCAACTCACTTCAAACACCTTTCTAAAGAACAACACAAAAAAATTCAAAATCAATCATTGGAAGAAACACGACGAATACGTTCGTTTGATTTGGGACCATGTGGCTTCTAGCGATTGCTATGCAAAATACCTCAAGGACAATGAAGTAGGCTTTGAATCTGACAAGAAATTTTTGATTGATTTATTTACGGAAGTAATAGCCCCTTATGAGCGATTACATGAACTTATTGAAGAAATAAAATCTTCTTGGGTGGACGATTTTCCACTTGTTAATACGATTGTACGAAATACACTCTTGCATATGCAGGAAGACACAGTAGCTGAAAACCTTATTTTATCGCAAGTTTACAAAGACACAGATGATGAAAAATTTGCATTCGCATTACTCAAAGCTGTTGCTGCAAACGATGAAGAGTTGTCAAAAAAACTTATTGGACGTACACCCAATTGGGAGCAAGATCGTATTGCTGTTTTGGACATGATATTGCTAAAGCTTGCGATTGCTGAGTTTTTGTATTTTCCTACCATTCCTATTAAGGTGACAATCAATGAATATCTAGAAATTGCTAAAGAATATGCGACGCCAAAAAGTAGTTTATTCATTAATGGTGTTTTGGATGTAATATCTAAAGATATGGAAAGCAAACAAAATTCAAAAAAATAGAATTCCAAATCGAACGAAATGTTTACCTTTACATCAAACTTTTATTTATGAAATTCTTTTATTCTTTACTTGCAGTAGTCTTATTGGCTTCATGTAGTACCGATCCATCAAAAAAGGCAAATTCTAACAAAGAATCCTCAACTGAAACAGCTGTTTCGTCAGCAGAAGCTCCCGTGATGACTTTTGATAAGCTTTCTCACGATTTTGGCTCAATAAATGAAGGGGAAGTTGTGGAAACTGTTTTTACATTAACCAATACAGGTTCGTCTGATTTAGTTATACTTAACGCTCGTGGAAGCTGTGGTTGTACCGTCCCTAATTACCCAAAAGACACACCAATTGCGCCAGGAGATTCTGCAGAAGTTACTGTAAAATTCGACTCGAACAATAAGCCGAATGCGAATAATCGATCTGTAACATTTACAACAAATACAGCAAAAGGTAGAGAGGTTATTCAAATTAGAACATTTGTAACACCCGATCCACTCAAAGAGCAACAGAGAGAAGCACGTCGTCAAGCGATGCAAGCAAATCAATAATAAATTAAATTATTTTAAATATGGAAGGCGCATTTTCAGGTCAGCTCCCTTTTTTATTAATGATGTTTGGAATCATATTCTTTTTTATGATTCTCCCTCAACAGCGTAGAGCTAAAAAAGAGAAAAACTTCAAAAACAACTTGAATATTGGGGATCGTGTTATTACAAAATTTGGCGTTCATGGTAAAATTGTAGAGGTCAATGACCAAAACGATTCTTGTGTCATTGAAACGATGGCAGGTAAATTGAAAATGGAACGCAGTTTTGTTTCCTTGGAACTAAGTCAAAAAGTTTCTACGCATTCCAAAAAACAATAATCTAAGGCGCCTCTGGCGCTTTTTTTATTTCTAGTGAGGTGTACAAACTACTGATTCGTCCATTGTTGTTTCTTTTTGATGCAGAAGATGTTCATCATTTTTCCTTTGCAGTTATAAAGATTTTTCACAAAATCCCATTTGTGAGAAATTTGATTCGTAGCATGTACACTATTCGTCATTCGAAACTCGAACGTACACTTTTTGGGATTCGTTTCCCAAACCCTGTTGGTTTGGCCGCGGGTTTTGATAAAGATGCTAAAATCTATTCTGAATTATCCAATTTTGGTTTTGGATTTGTAGAAATAGGAACACTTACTCCTAAGCCACAAACTGGGAATCCTAAACGAAGACTGTTCCGGTTGAAAAAAGATAAAGGTATTATTAATCGTATGGGCTTCAACAATGAGGGTGTTGATAAAGCTGTAATGCGTTTAAAAAAAAATAGAGGCATTATCATCGGAGGAAATATTGGTAAAAATAAAGTGACGCCAAATGACCGAGCCACCGATGACTATGTGATTTGCTTTGAGAAATTATTTCCCTATGTGGACTACTTTGTTGTGAATGTGAGCTCGCCCAACACACCAAATTTGCGCGACTTGCAAGAGAAAAAACCATTGACCAAACTCCTAAACACACTCCAAGAATATAATCATAAAAAGGAAGCTCCAAAACCGATTCTACTCAAAATCGCTCCAGACTTAACAAACCCGCAATTGCTCGATATTATAAGTATCGTGGAAGACACAAAGATTAGTGGTGTCATTGCGACGAATACAACTCTTCGTCGGGATGAGCTAGCTAGTGATCCGTCCATATCGGCAGAGACCGGAGGCCTCAGTGGCAAGCCGCTAACTAATCGAAGTACTGAAGTGATTCGTTTCCTTGATACACAGAGCAACAGTTCATTTCCTATTATTGGAGTTGGCGGCATTCACACCCCAGAAGATGCAATAGAAAAACTAGAGGCTGGCGCTTCACTTGTCCAACTCTATACTGGATTTGTTTACGAAGGACCTTTAGCAGTAAAGCGTATCCTTGAGGCGTTAGTGCGGTAGTGTTTTTATTTTCATATCTTTGCTTAGTTAACCCAAATCTTAAAATTATGAATTACATAATAACCCTTGTTATTGGTGTCCTTGTCGGATTCCTAGCCAACCGAATCTCTCACACCAATCTTTTTACTTTTTACATTATATCCATTATAGGCTCTTTCTTAGGAAATTATGCTTGTGGTTTAGACGAAATATCAATTATTGGGAGTGTGTTAGGAGCAGTTCTTTCTCTTTTTGAATGAAATATATTTTCTTTTCTAGGAGGATGTTTTATGTCAATTTTTGTAAGTTAACATGCGTTTTTAAAGTGGATCAGCCGTGTTGATAATGATGTAATTTTCAATTCTTGCAGCTTTTTGTAATAAGCCTTTTAAACCGCTTCGTTTCCTCAGAAGAGGTGATTCAAACCTCTAATGGTTTAATTGCTCATATGGTTTTTCTATTGATTAAAAGTATTGTAAAATGTTGGACCTAGGATTTATACTAACGGTGGTGTTGATCCACTTTGTTGCACTGGTTAGCCCTGGACCCGACTTTGTGATTGCATGTAGAAACACGATGCTTTACAATCGGAAAACTGGAATATTCACTGCTGTTGGATTTGGTTTAGGGATTGGAGTTCACATAAGCTATGCTGTGTTTGGGCTTACATGGTTGATTTCTAATAATGATGTTGTTTTCTCCCTGATTCAATATGCGGGTGCTTCGTATTTGGTTTTTATTGGAGTTCAATCACTACGGTCACAGAACATTGCGATTTCTAATGACTCCACCAAAGCAAAAAGGAAAATATCAAAATGGAAAGCAGTTCGTATAGGTTTTCTAACCAATGTACTCAACCCTAAAGCAACTTTGTTTTTTCTGAGTTTGTTTTCGACTGTACTCAACCCTTCGGTTTCATCAGAAACACTGACTTTGATTAGTATAATCTTGGTGATTTCAACGATCATATGGTTTTCTTTGGTAGCAATATTTGTTTCTCGTCGGCAGTTTATGATTATAGTTAATCGCTATGAAAAAAGAGTAAACCAGTTTTTTGGCATCTTGCTTATTGGGATTGGAGTTGTCATTGTGTTTTTGTGACTTCTGATATTAATTATGTAATTTAGTAATTTAAACAAAAATATGTCCACTTTTTTAACTGAATTCAAAGACGCTTCTGCTTTAGCTCAAAAAAAACCTGAAGAATTTTGGGGCAAAATCGCTCAACAATTTCAATGGAAGAAACCTTGGACAAAGGTGCTTGACTACGACTTTTTAAAGCCTGAGGTTAAATGGTTTTTAGAAGGGAAGCTGAATATCACTGAAAACTGCCTAGATCGACATCTCAGCACTCAGCCCGATAAAACAGCAATATTGTTTGAGCCGAACAATCCTGACGAGCCCTCGCAGCATATTAGTTATAAAGAACTCCATCAGCGTGTTTGTCAAACAGCAAACATGCTTAAGGCTAACGGAGCAAAAAAAGGAGACCGCATTTGTATTTACATGCCAATGGTTCCTGAATTGGCTATCTCAGTACTTGCCTGTGCTCGTATAGGAGCAATTCATTCGGTAGTATTTGCAGGTTTTTCGGTGAAAGCTTTGTCGGCTCGCATGAACGACGCGTCCTGCAACATGCTTCTAACTTCTGACGGAGGATATCGCGGAGCAAAAACAATAGCCCTTAAGGAAATTGCTGATGAAGCATTGCTGTCTTGCCCATCTGTTAACTGTTGTATCGTATTTCAACGAACAAACCAAAATGTTGCATGGAATCCGATTGACAAATGGTGGCACGAAGAAATTGAGAAGGTTGGAAGTGATTGCCCAGCAACCGAAATGGATAGTGAAGACCCTTTATTTGTTCTTTACACTTCTGGTTCTACAGGAAAACCCAAAGGATTGGTACACAGCTGTGGAGGGTATATGGTTTATACGGCCTACACATTTAAAAATGTATTTCAATATACTGACAATGATGTTTATTGGTGTACGGCAGATATTGGTTGGATTACTGGTCATTCTTATATTATTTATGGACCGCTAGCGAATGGCGCAACCTCTCTGATGTTTGAAGGTGTCCCTTCGTATCCAGATTATGATCGTTTTTGGGAGGTTTGTGCCAAACACAAGGTTAATCAATTTTATACTGCTCCAACAGCTATTCGTGCCCTGCAAAAACATCCAACTTCCTTGGTTGAAAAGCATGATTTATCGTCACTTAAGGTGCTTGGTTCAGTTGGTGAACCCATAAACGATGAAGCGTGGCACTGGTACGATAAAAACATTGGTAAGCATAAATGTCCCATAGTAGATACCTGGTGGCAAACAGAAACGGGTGGAATCTTAATTAGCTCCCTAGCTGGAGTGACTCCACAGAAGCCATCCTATGCTACACTTCCCATGCCAGGCATTCAAGCAGCTTTGCTGGACAATGAAGGCAATGAACTTGAAGGGGAAAATGAGGGGATCTTAGCGATCAAACAACCTTGGCCATCCATTGCAAGAACAATTTATGGTGACCATGAGCGCTACAGACAAGTCTATTTCAGCGCATATCCTGGCTATTACTATCCTGGTGATGGCGCCCTTAGAGATGCAGAAGGGAACTATCGCATCACTGGACGTATTGATGATGTGGTGATCGTATCTGGACATAACTTAGGAACGGCACCTATTGAAAGCGCACTTAACGAACACCCTAATGTTGTAGAAAGTGCAGTTGTTGGCTTTCCACACGATGTTAAAGGGAATGCATTACAGGCATTTGTCATTGCTCGCACCACAGCAGATGACATTGTAATATTAAAAAATGAGTTACGCGCTCTTGTGTCAAAAACCATAGGGCCAATCGCTAAACCAGACCGCGTCCAAGTAGTTAGTGGACTTCCTAAAACACGAAGTGGTAAAATCATGCGTCGCATACTTCGTAAGCTAGCAGCAGGTGAATACGATCAATTGGGCGATGTTTCTACCTTATTAAACCCTGAAGTGGTTGAAGAGATTAAGCGTCAAAATAACTAAACGTTTCCCCATTTTTAATCATTTGAACACTTTTGTAAATCAAACGGATAACGTTTTCTACGTCCTTTTTATGTACAGTTTCAACAGTGGTATGCATGTAGCGTAAGGGCAATGAGATCAAAGCAGAAGGAACTCCACCATTGCTGTAGGCAAAGGCATCTGTGTCTGTCCCTGTATAGCGTGAAGAAGCATGTCTTTGGAATGGAATCTCATTCTTTTCAGCAGTCTCTATGATAAGATCGCGAAGTTTTTGTTGAATTGCAGGCGCATATGAAATCACTGGACCTAAGCCGAGAGCATTGTCCCCTTGTTTCTTTTTGTCGATCATTGGAGTAGAGGTGTCATGACATACATCGGTAACAATCGCCACATTTGGTTTGATTCGCTGCGTAATCATTTCTGCACCACGCAATCCGATCTCCTCTTGGACTGAGTTTGTAATATATAAGCCAAATGGAAGCTTGACTTTGTTTTCATGGAGGAGTCGCCCTACTTCTGCGATCATAAATCCACCAATTCGATTATCTAGAGCGCGACAGACAAACTTATCTTTGTTTAATACGTGAAATGCGTCTGGATAGGTAATCACACAACCCACATGAACGCCCATTTTTTCAACTTCCTTCTTGTCTTTGGCGCCCACATCAATGGTAATGTTTTCAAGCTTAGGAGTCTCTTCTTTACCAGCCATACGGGTGTGAATGGCAGGCCAGCCAAATACTCCTTTAACAACGCCTTTCTTTGTGTGAATGTCTACCCATTTGGACGGAGCAATCATGTGATCAGAACCACCATTGCGAATCACATGAATGAGCCCATTTTCAGTAATATAGTTGACGTACCATGAAATCTCATCAGAATGTGCTTCGATGACAACCTTAAATGGAGCATCAGGATTAATGACGCCCACAGCGGTACCATAGGTGTCCGTTATAAATGAATCTACATATGGCTTCAAATAATTCATCCAAATCTTTTGTCCTTCCCATTCATAGCCAGTAGGGGACGGGTTATTGAGGTAATTCTCTAAAAAGCTCATGGATTTTTTATTGAGCACAGATGATTTCTTCATAATTAATATGTTTTCAACAAAAATACAACATTCAATAGAAGTATGAATGCATTTTTTATTTTTGGAAAGTGAAATATTTAAATCTATTCATATTGTTGTTTTCGCTGTCTTGTTGGTCACAACAGGAAGATGAGATGATGATTATATTACCAGGAACTAATACGCCACAGCCATTTATTGGTTTGGATGAGGTAGTTGTGTACAGGCCAATCAAGCTCAATTCGTATGAAGAGATGCGAGAATATGCAATTTTAAAACGCCGAACATTAAAGGTATATCCGTACGCAACCTTAGCCTCTGATCGGTTTACAACACTTAAGGCACGATTAGATCTCATTAAAGGGAAGCGCAAAAAAAAGAGGTACACCAAAATGATAGAAAAATATATAGAGGGTGAATTTTCAGAAGAACTCAAAAAATTAACACGTAGTGAGGGTCAGATTTTGGTAAAACTTATTCATAGGGAAACGGATATCACTACTCATTCGCTTATTAAGACCTACCGAAATGGATGGCGGGCGATGGTTTATCAACTCACTGCGAAGCTATTTGATATTGATTTAAAGGCAGAATTTGACCCGCAACATGTAAAAGAAGATCTTTGGATTGAGGACATCTTGGTTCGTTCTGGGGTTGAAAGAAAAATTGACCATCAAAAAAGCACAAGAAAGTAACCTGTCTACCGTACTAATTTTCAATCAGTTACATTCTATTTAAAAAACTATTTTGAATACCTATTAAATTTAATTCTAAAAATAGTTGTTAGGATCAATAAGAGGTCTATATTTGCAGCCGCATTCAACGCAACAATTAGCGTTTTTAAAAAGATTTAAAAAAAAAGTTTTAAATCCTTGCAAGAATCTAAAAGAAGCGTAAATTTGCAACCGCTTTCAGAAAAAATGAAAGCAAAACGAATTTAGAAGTTCATTGACTTATTGAGAATGACAGCGCGTATTTAAGTTGCTTCGGCAACTTGAAACGAAATTAAGTAGAACCATCATGAGTACTCGAATCAATTTGGTTGTCAACATTATTAAAAATTGACAATGAAGAGTTTGATCCTGGCTCAGGATGAACGCTAGCGGCAGGCCTAACACATGCAAGTCGAGGGGTAACAGGGAAAAGCTTGCTTTTCCGCTGACGACCGGCGCACGGGTGCGTAACGCGTATGCAACCTACCTTTTACAGGAGTATAGCCCAGAGAAATTTGGATTAATCCTCCATAATATCTTTTTCATGCATATGATAAAGATTAAAGCTTCGGCGGTAAAAGATGGGCATGCGTTTTATTAGCTAGTAGGTGAGGTAACGGCTCACCTAGGCCACGATAAATAGGGGCCCTGAGAGGGGGATCCCCCACACTGGTACTGAGACA